>Ga0209119_1000004_pt1 | contig 250815 bp, 225 predicted proteins | sample COG_03_FD_184747 | JGI IMG/M metagenome (GOLD analysis project Ga0209119, IMG submission 184747) | Pelagic Microbial community sample from North Sea - COGITO 998_met_03 (SPAdes) (version 2) | ecosystem: Environmental > Aquatic > Marine > Neritic zone/Coastal water | place: Helgoland, sampling...
CGTAGTACCTAGCATACCTGGAGCTGCATTGATATGAGGAGCTATCAACAACCCTCCAATAGGGAAACCATTCCCCATACCTTTTGCCATACAGATGATGTCTGCTGAGACATTTGCATGCTGATGAGCAAAGAAACGACCTGTTCGGCCATAACCACTTTGCACCTCATCCATAATAAGTAACGCTTCGTGCTCTTTACATGCTCGAGAAATGAAATTCAAAAAACCATCTGAAGGAGCGTCAAGTCCTCCAACACCCTGAACTCCTTCAACGATAACAGCACTGACATCTTTCTCTTTCAATGCTTCGATGAGCGCTGATTCATCGTTTAGATCTAAAAATACAACCTCAAAATTGTTTTTGTTAAGCGGCGCAGACAATCGGGCGTTATCGGTAACATTTAGTGCCGCCGCTGTACGTCCGTGAAAACTTCCTCTAAAAGCAATCACCTTAGTTTTCCCCGTATGAAAAGAAGCGAGTTTTAGTCCATTTTCATTTGCTTCAGCGCCGCTGTTACAAAAAAACAATTGATGGTCTGTGTAACCACTCAAAGAAGTAAGTTTTTCGGCAAACTCTTCTTGTATGGGCATCATTACAGAGTTTGAATAAAAACCAATTTGCTTCAATTGATGACTTACCTTGGCAATGTATTCTGGATGTGAATGTCCAATAGACATCACACCATGTCCGCCGTATAAGTCGAGGTATTTCTTCTCATTTTGATCGTAAACATAAACGCCCTCGGCTCTCGTGGGTGTAACATCAAATCTTGGATACACGTCGAACAATCCACTTTCTTGCTTTTTCACTCCGCTTAATGTTGTCATCTAGGGTAAGGGTTGATGTGATTTATAAATAATTCGCTTTAAAATGAATACCCGTGCTTTCTTCCAAACCAAACATGAGATTCATGTTTTGTATGGCTTGACCGGCTGCTCCTTTTAGTAAGTTATCGATTACTGAAGTGACCAACACCTTGTCGTCTATTTTCTCCACCTGAATGAAACAATTGTTGGTATTCACAACTTGTTTCAAGTGAACCGGTTTTTCACTAACGAATACAAATGGGTTGCCTTCATAAAAGCTCTGATACAAAGTTATTAATTCCTCCTGAGATAATTGACATTCAGTATAAATACTGGCAAAAATACCTCGAGTAAAATTCCCTCTGATCGGTAAAAAATTTAATTCAGATGCATCAGGCTGTAGACTCTTTAGACTTTCATTGATTTCATCCAAATGCTGGTGTCTGAAAGCTTTATAAATTGATATGTTGTTGTTTCTCCAGCTGAAGTGAGAAGTGTCGCTTAAAGACTTCCCAGCTCCAGTAGACCCCGTTATAGCATTAATATGAACAGATTCGGTTAACTGACTGTGCTTCGCTAGTGGCAAAAGCCCTAGCTGAATAGCGGTTGCAAAACACCCCGGATTGGCTATGTATTTAGCATTTACAATCTCATCTTTATTCAACTCAACGAGTCCGTATGTAAATGATTTATCTTCTAAATTAGAATTTTCTTTGAGACGAAAATCATTACTGAGATCAATGAATTTAGTGCTCTCTGAAAATGTGTGATTTTTCAGAAATTTTTCAGAATTACCATGTCCTAAACACAAAAACAGGACATCAATATCAGGATTGATTTGATTGCTAAATTTTAAATTGGAATGCCCCAACAGGTCTTGATGCATCTCAGAAACACTCATGCCTGAATTGGAATGACTGTACAAGAAATCTATATTTACGTTCGGGTGGTGAACAAGACAACGAATTAGTTCTCCTGCGACATACCCACTACTTCCTACAACTCCTACTTGTATCATTACTTTTTATTTACATGGTTAAAAATCTGCATGGAATTGGCGAGTATTTTTGTAAAACCTTTTACGTCGTCTCCAGACCAATTTTTGTTGATCTCTCCGTACTCACCAAAATCTGATGTCATTAAATCGTGAGATGATTCAATCCCATCAACGGTGAATCGATATGGATTCAATTGTATAAACACTTTACCCGACACATTCTCCTGTGTGTCTGATAAAAAAGTTTCTATGTTTCGCATTACGGGCTCAAAATATTGTGCTTCGTGAATGAACATGCCGTACCAATTCGCCAATTGTTCTTTCCAGTGCAATTGCCACTTAGATAATGTATGTTTTTCTAGCGTATGATGTGCTTTAATGATGATGCTTGATGCTGCTGCTTCAAAGCCTACGCGCCCTTTGATTCCGATGATCGTATCGCCCACGTGAATATCTCTCCCTATGGCGTACTTATTGGCGATATTTTCAATGTGCTCAATGGCATCTATAGGCTTCATTTGAACGCCATTAACTCCTGAAATCTCTCCTTTGGTAAATTGAATAACCAATTCCTGAGTCTCTTTAACTTCAAGTTGGCTGGGATATGCTGTTTCTGGTAAAGATTTGTGTGACGTTAATGTTTCAGCACCACCAACGCTGGTTCCCCATAAACCCTTATTTACTGAGTATTGAGCTTTCTTCCAGTCTACCTCAACGCCATGTTTTGCCAAGTATTCGATTTCAGCCTTTCTTGAAAGTTGTTGATCTCTAATCGGAGTAATGATGGTAATCTCAGGAGCTATGAGTTGAAAAATTAAATCAAAACGTATTTGATCATTCCCTGCCCCTGTACTCCCGTGTGCAATAAATTTTGCATCTATAGATTTTGCATACTTCGCTAAAGAAATTGCTTGATAAATTCGTTCTGCACTTACCGACAATGGATATGTGTTGTTTTTAAGAACATTCCCAAATATGAGATATTTGATGATGTGGTCGTAATAGGCTTGGGTTTCCTCTAATGTTTCGTGATTAACGACACCAAGCGAAATAGCTTTATCGGCAACTTCGACCAATTCTGTCTTTGAAAAACCGCCCGTATTGACAATCGCTGAGTAAACGTCAAATTGCTTCTCATGCTTTAGGTATTTAACACAGTAAGAGGTATCCAAACCACCACTAAATGCAAGTACTATTTTATCCTTTTTCATCTTAGGAACTTTTAAATGTTATCAAGTTGTTTTTTAGAACGAAAGTCGTTGTATTGGTTGTTGCAAATTAAAAGCATTACAATTCTTTGAAATCACAAACCATACCTGTACAAAGACACATCGATTTATTGGTTCGTTGTAAGACGTCATAATTGGTGCAATTCTGACAGCCTTTCCAAAAATTCTCATCGGTCGTTAATTCAGAAAAAGCTACCGGTTTATAGCCCAAATCAGAATTTATTTTCATCACCGCCATACTGGTCGTAATCCCAAACAATTTGGATTCTGGGAATTTATTTTTAGACAGCTCAAAAATCTCTTTTTTAATAGCCTTTGCGAGTCCCTTTTTACGATAATCAGGATGGATGATGAGCCCCGAATTAGCAACATATTTGTGACCTTCCCAACTTTCTATATAACAAAAACCAACAGCCATATCACCATCAAGAGCGATGACTGCGTTACCTTGAGTCATTTTCTCCTTTATGTATTCTGGCTTTCTTTTTGCAATACCTGTACCTCTAACTTTTGCCGCTTTTTCCATTATTTCACAAATGAAATGTGCGTGTTTTTCATGACTTTTATTGGTCACTTGAATGTTAAATTGCATAACAAAAAGATTTAACGTTTGTTAAAATATGTGTTGGATAGAAAGAAATTATGAAGAGTGGCATAAGCAGGGATTCCCGCGAAAAACTATTGCCTATTGGGTTGCCTCCTAAATCTGTCTTGAGGAGAGAAACATCCAATACCAATGGTAAGAACAGGGCGTTCTAATGGCGTGTATTTATTTACTTGCTTCATTGTAGCTGCAAAGATATACAAAAACAACGTATTATCTACACTTAATCCTAAATTAAGCGAATAATATGTTCCATGAAACAAAAAATGCACTCCTTATAAGGAGTGCATTTTTTGTCTGTAATTGAATACTAGTTATTTGCTAGGTAATCAGCAGTACCTTGATGAGATGGCTTCATAGCCTCTTTTCCTTTCGCCCAATTGGCTGGACAAACATCGCCATTTTCTTCTACGAAAGTTAGCGCATCAACCATTCGTATAGCCTCATCAACATTTCTTCCAAGTGGAAGGTTGTTAACAACTTGATGTTGTACAACGCCTTCCTTGTCGATTAAGAATAAACCACGATAAGCAACCAATTCAGCATCTGCTTGCAATTGGTCATCTTCGCTGATGAAATAGTCACCCGTTAATACATCGAAATTCTTTGAAATTGTTTTATTCGTGTCAGCAACAATAGGGTAAGTGATTCCTTTAATACCTCCTTTGGACTTTTCCATTTGCAACCATCCCCAGTGAGACATTTCGGTATCCGTAGAAACAGCAACAACTTCTGTATTTCTTGATTGAAACTCACCTAATTTCTCCTGAAATGCGTGTAACTCTGTTGGACATACAAAAGTGAAATCTTTAGGGTAGAAGAATAATATTACATTTTTCTTACCTAAATATTGCTCTAAAGAAAAATCTGCTTCAACAGATACTCCGTTAACGACTGCTTTTGCTGAAAAATTCGGCGCTTTTCTACCTACTAATACTGCCATTTTTTTTGTTTTAAGTTTTTTAAGTCTTTTTTTTCTCGAGACAAAATTACAAAACATTCACAAAAATGAAGGTCGTAATTGAAATAGATTTAAAGACACAATTCTTTATTCATATCAACTTACCTTTGGGAAGGCCAAAACAAACTGAGTCCATTCGCCATAATCGGATTGACAAGTCACATCTCCACCAAAATCTCTCATTATACGTTTGCAAAAAGCCAAGCCCAAACCTCTTCCCTCAGTAAAAGAAAAACTCCTATATCCTTCAAAAACACCAATCAGCTCATCTTCGGGAATTCCAATCCCATTATCTTTAAAGTATAGCTTGTTCCAGTCATCTCCATTTTCCAACCTAATTTGAATTTTGCCATCAGGTTTGTTTACAAGATAAAACAGTGCATTCTTGAAAAGATTAAACAATACGTAAACAAGAGAATTCTCATCACCCAAAAATTCAAAATCCTGCTTGAGGTCTAACTCAACCTTTTCTTTTCTATCGATATTCGTGTAAGCAAAATCTTCAAAGGCTTGGGATACAACCCTACCCATATTAATGACCTTAAAATCAGACTTATTGATGGATTCATTTTTAATATTCTTCAACATTAAATCCACAATCATCTCAGATCGATTAGAGAAATGCAATCCTCTGTTGATAATATTTACAATAGAGTCCGTTGTTGTGTTTGGGTATTTTATTTTCTGATGAAACAACTCATTTTTTATGGCTGAAAAGTTAAGGCCAAACATATTCAATGAATTTTTCATCTCAAACGCCACACTTCCTGCAAATCGTTCCAAATACTCATTTATACTTAACATTTTTCGATACGTTTGTATCGCACCAATAATTTCGAACTCTAGTTTGCTAAAGGAAGTCTCCTCTTCAAACAAACATCCATCGATATGGTACTTTTTTGTAATCGACTTTTCAGGAAATGAGGTTGGGTAACCTGTTCTTAATATGACTCTTGTATTTTCATTTTGGAGTTCTGTTCTGATAAAATTCAGCAGCAGCAAGCCAACATCATCACCTTCCAAATGAACGTCTAGAATAATGAGAGCTATATCGTCATTACTCATTAATATTTGTTTCGTCTCATTTATTGTGTAAGACTCTAGTATTTTAAAACCTCTCCCTGCATAGGACATTTTCTTAAGAAGTAATCCGGTTGCTTTCTGAACAGAAAACCGATCATCTACAACCAATACTTTCCAATATTGATCATCAATTTTTGTTTGTTCAACATCTGTAATTACTTCGGAAACTTCGTGCTTCATAATAAACTGATATATTAGTTAATAGATGGGGGCAGCAGACAAGAATCTAGGGCGGATTTAGCGTGTTTTGAAAGTATTTTTAAAGTTGCAAAATTACCTGCTTCTCTTAAAATAGTTTGAAAAATTAAATGTTTATCTTTTTCATAATCACTCACAGAGGTATGGGAGAGAATCATCTGAATGTGACTTATACTTGCTAAAATTTTATAATCCTTATGAGAAAGTCTTTTCGTTTTTGTCGTTCCAATTTTGAGCTTTTTTTTTAAATCAATAAATGTGTAAGACACCAAAACTTCTTGAGATAAACGATCAATCGTATCTACCATCTCAGTAACTCTTTCATACTCAATTGACATTTCTTGATCTTTCAAAATGTATACATACACCGAAGCTATTTCAGTCAGTATGGTTATGTCATTTACCTTATTTGATATCTTTAATTCAGAGAAATCACTCATTACATCAGTACTAATAAATATATATATATATGTAAAGTTATTAATTTTTAATATCCTCTACAAGTAAATGTGCTTAATTATTGGTGATGATTGTTTTAAAAAAAGAAAAAAGTGTAACTGAACTGAATAGAAGATCCGCCTATGGCTGATTGCGGATTAATCTTCCGTGAGAAAAACAATGGAAGCCCGCACAACACGGTTGAGCTCTGAAGGTAAATTTGTTCCTTCATAGGGATGAGTCGCTCCAAAAGTATGACCAGCTTTGTCAATTTTTAATAGTTCAGACCCGTTTACCGTATGATGTAATTCTTTAGCCTCACTAAAATCCACAGCAGTGTCATTTGTACCGTGAATTATGAGTAAGGGTACATCGATGGCTCGACTGTTCTCTAGAACATCCAGTCTACGTTCATGCTTTTTATAATTCTCGTAAAATTGATAATATAGAGGCATCATTTGCATGGTTCTTCCATTATAAATGTATTGAACTCCTGTTTCACGCCAATCAGATCGTTCGGCTGGAAATCGTCTTTTAAAATCACAAACCGAGGCCCAAGTAATCGCTTTTTTAATTCTTTGATCTTGTGAAGTTCTGAGTAATGCAATCCCTCCCCCTCTACTATGACCCATTACAGCTAATTTCGATAGATTAACATCTAACTCTGATGACTGAAGCCAATCGATTACGAGACCTAATTCATTGAGTTCAATCTCATAATTGTTATTTCCAAAAGCCTCTAAATCAACAAAATCGACTGGATGATCAGACGTAACTCCGTTGTGAGAAAAATTAAACTTTATGAACAAAAAACCTTGTGCCGCGAATGTATTAGCAAATACATTTGACGCCCCCCAATCCTTGAAACCTTTGTATCCATGAACATAAATGATTGGTATCATAGACCGCGAAGATTCAGAATACCTATAATCTATAGATATGATTCGTTGGTTCGTTCCTACTATTTCGATATGCTTTTCAATCATATCAACTGATCTATCAAACGGGTCAAAAGAAAATCTTTTTCCGTAATTGCATCTCCCGCATCATGCGTACAAAATGTCAAGGTCAATCTGTTGTATACATTATGAATTTCGGGGTGGTGATTTTCTCTTTCACACAATTCAGCAACACCATTAATAAAATCAATAGCTTCTCTAAAACTGTTGAATGTATAATCTTTAACTAGTTTCCCTTCTTTTTCTTTCCACATATTCCATCCGTTTAAATTGCTGATTTTGAACGCTGATTGTTCGATTTGCCCAAAGCTTCCTGATACACCTCTTCATAAAGAGGTAAAATCTTAGGTAGATCGTAGTGTTTAGCGATCTGATTTGCTTGTACGGAAAAACTGCGATACTTTTCGCCATCACTCAGTAAGGAAATCGCATCATCAGCCATTTTATCCAAATCTCCAACCTCAGATGTGAAACCTGTTTTACCATCAATATTTACGCGAGCTAAACCACCGATATTCGTTGATATTACGGGGATCGATGCAGCCATAGCTTCGAGAGCAACCAAACCAAAACTTTCTTTCTCTGAAGGCAATAAAAACAGATCGGATATGGCTAATAAACGTGACACATCTTTTATTTTACCTAAAAATTTAACATCATCAGAACACCCCATTTCACGGCATAAATACTCGGCAACCTCTCTTTGTGGTCCATCTCCAACCATTAAAAGTTTTACCGGCAACTTTGACCTTACTTTTGCAAAAATTCGGATTACATCAGTAACTCTTTTCACAGGTCTAAAATTAGAAATATGAATGATGATCTTTTCTTTTCCAGATGTGAAGTGTGCATGTAGGTCTTGATCGAAAATGTAATTGTGTAAGCTAAAATCGATGAAGTTTGGGATTACCTTAATTTCATTTCGAATGGCAAAATAAGATAATGTTTCTTCCTTCAAACTTTGCGAAACAGCAGTGACTACATCCGAATGATTGATTGAAAATGTAACGGCTGGGGTTATCGTAGGATTTTTCCCTACCAAGCTTATATCTGTTCCGTGAAGTGTTGTTACTATGGGGATATTTATTCCTTCATCTGCAAGCATTTGCTTCGCTAAATAAGCAACATAGGCATGGGGTATGGCATAATGAACATGTAATAAATCTAATTTCTCAAACTTGACGACATCCAACAACTTACAGGCTAAACTAAGCTCGTAAGGAGGGTAATCGAATAGTGGATAGTCTACGACTCTAACCTCATGAAAGACCACATTGTTCATCTGTTCGCTTAATCGAACCGGCTGTCGATATGCTATAATATGAACCTCATGCCCCTTATCTGCCAAAGCCTTACCTAACTCGGTTGCTACGATACCACTACCACCAAAAGTTGGGTAACAAACAATTCCTATTCTCATAACTTATTCTATTGACTTGTAAATTACTTCTTGAATTCGAGTTCTAAAATTCTCTCTCACCAAGATAAAATTTTCAGCAGATGGATGAATTCTATTTGATAAAAAAACATAAATTAAATCATGTTCAGGGTCTGCCCATACCATTGTTCCCGTAAATCCTGAATGACCATAACTTGAAGGCGATGCCTGCTTGCAAGTGGGTCCTTCTGAGTCATCAATGACCGGTTTATCGAAGCCAATTCCTCTGCGATTATTTTTACGACAATACTGACACGAAGTAAATTCTTTCAAAGTCTTTTCTTCCACATATCTCTTACCTCCATACACGCCTCCATTAAGAAACATTTGCATGAGCTTTGCCAGATCATTAGCATTTGAGAAGAGCCCTGCATGACCGCCTACTCCGTTTTGCATTGCCGCACCAGGATCGTGCACATAACCCCTTAGCAATTGCTGTCTAAAGTAGGTGTCATTTTCTGTTGGCACGATTTTTTGCGCATCAAACTTATCCAACGGATGATATCCGGTTAAGTCAGCGCCAAGGTCTTCATATATTCGATCTTGTACTAAATCTTTCAAAGAGGCTCCTTCTTGCTTCTCAATAACTTCCTTTAGCATGTAATAGGGAAGATCACTGTATTTGTAGCCTTTTTCTTCTCGCATTTTAGAATGAATGACGCGATCCATGATCGTATCCAGATAAACCTCACTCATAAAAACCCTTTCAGCAACTTGGATTTGATAGTCACCCTCTTGCTTGTTGGAGTAAATCTCAGTATTTAAGCTGCCATTTTCATTTAAAGTTTCACGATAAAATGGAATCCAAGGCCATAATCGGGCATTGTGGCTCAGCATCTTCCTTGAAGTTAATTTCGCCTTGGATGAGGTGTCATCAATACTCAAATATTTAGCAATCCTCTTGTCTATATTGAAAACACCGGCATCGACATTTTGCATGATTATGGGTAAAGTAGAGGCTATCTTTGTTATGGATGCAATATCGTATACATCAAATTCATCAACCGCATTCAGACTGTCATAGGTATGATGTCCAAAACTCTTGTGATAAATGACTTTTCCCTCTTTGGCAACAAGAACTTGGCAACCGGGTGTCGCTTTCATTTTTATAGCTTCATTAACCAGTGTATCTATCAATGCAAGGGTGTCTCTATTTGCACCTACCTCTTCGGGTAAAGTATACTTAAGTCGATGAATAGAATTTAATTCCAGCCCAAACCCAGCCGTATAATCTTCCGAAAGACTTACAGGCAATTTCCCATCAACAGAAATAGCTCCAAACAAAGTTTGTGCGGCTAAGGACTGCATGGATTTTGAGTTTTGATAAGCCACCACTATTGAATTTACCTGCGTCAAATAGTCCGCGTTAAGAAGACTGTAGGGGTTGGAAAAGACGACCAATGTTACGGAAGTCTCACGGGAGGCTCTTCGTATCATTTCTTTTTGGAGGGTTGAAATTTTGTATGATTTCCATGGAGAATCATTGGGCTTATGAACAGAGATAATCAGTTGATCAAAATCTGAAGCTTCATCCATAGTCGTGTCAAATCTATGAACATTTGTATACCTCTTCAACTGACGAACAAACGGTTCAGCACTCGAATCACCCAATGTTAACACAGCTATGTTTTGATTCTTAAGATCAATGAAGGGTAATTGATTATCGGTGTTTTTCAAGAGTGTTAAAGCTGATGACTCCAAATTTCGTCTTAGGTATTCTGTTTTCTCGTCCTGAGCCCTCTTAGCAACATGTGTCGTTTCAAGTATTCCTAAAGAAGATAACCTAAGCCATTCTTTAGCTTTCAAAATCTTATGACACGATTCGTTAATTCGCTCCACTGACAACGCACCATTCTCAATAGCTATGTGTATGGATTTAATGGCTGCAGGAACATCTTCAGGAAAGAGCAAAACATCATTCCCTGCCTGAAGAGCCGCAACTTCTAGGTCTCCACTTTCGAAGTAATCACTAACACCCTTCATGTTGAGAGCATCCGTGAAAACGAGCCCTCTAAAATTCAACTCTTGCTGCAACATGGTGTCTACCACATAAGGTGACAAAGTACTCGCTCTGTTATGAGTTGAATCAAGTGAGGGGATGTTTAAGTGAGCCACCATAACCGAAGCCACTCCGGCATCTACAATCTTTTTGAAAGGAACTAAATCTAAGGAATCAATCCTTGATTTAGAATGCTGTATGACGGGTAATGTTTTGTGCGAGTCAGATTCTGTGTCTCCGTGCCCAGGAAAGTGTTTTGCACAAGCTAAAACACCTGAATCTTGCATTCCGTGCATCAAAGCAATAGCCTTTCGGCTCACATTTAGGGGGTCCTCACCATAGGATCTTGCATTGATGATAGGGTTTAAAGGATTAGAATTTACATCAACAACCGGAGTGAAATTAAAATGTATTCCCATGGTCTTACATTCATTCGCAATAGCAACTCCCATCTCGTAAAGTAGACTGTCATTTTGAATGGCACCTAGGGTCATGTTCCAAGGGTAGGCATCTAAACTGTCTATCCGCATGGCAAGTCCCCATTCCCCGTCAATTCCATTCATCAAAGGTGTCTTTGATTTTGACTGAAACCGATTTACCAGAATGTTGTGATCATTGGGTGAAGACTGAAAGTAAATAAGACCTCCTAAACCGTATGTTTCAATTAACGTATCTACCTTTAAGTAATCCTCTTCATCTGAGTGCTTTCCATTGGCAGCCACCATAAACAACTGCCCTATCTTTTCGTCAAGGCTCATTGTCTGAATCAAAGAGTCAGCCCAGGGACTCTCCACCCGCATGTAAGGTGGCGCAATTGGAGGCTCAGGTATCGTGACCGAGCTATCTCCCCAAAAGCCCCAAACACTGGAAAAGACAATGAATAAGCTGATAAGTCTTGTGTACATGACAATGAATGATAATGCGTCCGCTTTGAAATTTAAAACCTTCTTAAAAATACATAGAAATGTTTCAGAAAGTGAATCCGAGGGGGTTAAAATAGAAGAATCTTATCAACAATTAAATAAAAATTAATTTGTCTTATTTAAACACTAAAAGAAGTTTACAAACACGTGATCAAGGCTTACATGAGTAATTTTGTGGTTTCTTTTTTTTCGAATGATTTAAAATGAGACAACTTATTCACAAGACTATTATTTGGTTGTATATTTTTATAATTTTCGAAATTCTTTAAGAGGAACTCATGAAGCTTTGTATTGCAGAAAAGCCCAGCGTGGCAAGAGAAATAGCTCAGGTTATAGGGGCTACTGAAAAAAAGATCGGTTACTACGAAGGTAATGGATATCAGGTAAGCTGGACTTTTGGGCATTTCTGTACCTTAAAAGAACCTCATGAATACAATCCCTCCTGGAAAGCTTGGAACCTAAGTTACCTACCTATCCTCCCTCCCGCCTACGAGATTAAACTCATTGATAACAAAGGGGTTAAAGACCAATTCGGGGTCATTAAATACTTGGTTGAAAATGCAGAATCTATCATAAACTGTGGCGATGCAGGTCAAGAGGGTGAACTGATTCAACGATGGGTTTTGGAACATGCCGGAAACACAAAGCCTATCCAACGGTTGTGGATCTCATCGCTGACCAATGAAGCGATCAAAACAGGGTTTTCTAAACTTAAAAAAGGGAGCGAGTTTGATCCGCTGTATCATGCGGGTAAGGCCAGAGCAATTGGCGATTGGGTCCTTGGATTTAATGCTACACGCCTTTATACGTTGAGATACGGAACCGGCAAACAAGTATTGTCCATTGGAAGAGTTCAGACGCCCACTTTAGCGATGATCGTAAATCGACAAAAAGAGATTGAAAACTTTAAACCCAAACCCTATTGGGTTTTGGAAACAAAATACAAAGGGGTGCTTTTCTCTGCTGAATCAGGTAAATTTCTTGATCAAAAAAAAGCCAATGAAAAGTTATCAAAGGTCAAACACGTGGAGTTTGAAATCATTTCTAACGAAACAAAAGAAGGCAAAGAAAGCCCTCTTAGACTCTTTGACCTCACCTCACTTCAAGTATCATGCAACAATAGGTTTTCGCTATCTGCAGAGGAGACTCTGAAGACCATACAAAGTTTGTATGAAAAAAAACTCTGCTCCTACCCTCGTGTAGACACCACCTTTCTACCCACAGATGTTTATCCTAAAATAGAAGGCATACTCAAAGGTTTGAAAGTCTATGAAAACATTACAACTCCTTTACTGGGAAAACCTATTCGGAAATCAAAAAAAGTATTTAACGACAAAAAGATTACCGACCACCATGCCATTATCCCTACAGGTCAAAACCCGAGTTCGGGATTAACATACAATGAAAAAATGGTCTACGATCTGGTTACTAAAAGGTTTATCGCTGCATTCTATCCAGACTGTACCATATCCAACACTACTGTAAAAGGTGATGCTGATACCGTTTTATTCCGAACCAACGGAAAACAAATTTTAGATATGGGTTGGCGAATCGTTTACGGAAAAAGCTCCATTGAAGATGGAGAAGATAACATCATGCCAGAATTCGTTGTGGGTGAAAAAGGTGTACATGAGGCAACCTTAAATGAAAAAAGCACAAAAGCCCCTTCATGGCTTACCGAAGCCTCACTTCTTAGATCTATGGAAACAGCGGGCAGACAGGTTGATGATGATGAAATGCGTGATCTTATGAAGGAAAATGGCATTGGAAGGCCGTCAACTAGAGCCGCTGTCATTGAGACGTTATTTAGAAGGAAATACATTACCAAACAAAAAAAGAAATTGGTTGCTACAGCTACGGGTGTTCAACTGATTGAAACCATACAAAACGAGCTGTTAAAATCTCCAAAACTCACAGGACAATGGGAAAAAAAACTCAGAGACATTGAGCAAGGTACATACGACGCAAAAGTTTTCTTAAAGGAAATGGAGACCCTTGTTAGTACAGTAGTCCATGATGTGAAAAATCGTTCATCAGTAAACCGTTTCAGTCAGTCCGATCAAAAGCTTGATGAAAAGGCAAAACCGCTCACGTGCCCTAAATGCAAATCTGGCAGTATGCTAAAAGGCAATCAAGCATACGGTTGCAGCGGCTACAAAACAGGGTGTCATTTTACAATCCCTTTTACTCATTTCAACAAAACGCTAACTGAAAAACAACTATTTCAACTTCTTAAGACAAAAAAAACAAGCTGGATTAAAGGGTTCGAAAAAGAAAGTTTAAAAGTTGAAGGGAAACTGTTACTCCATCCAGATTTATCCATTCAATTAGAACTAAAAGAAGAAGAAACCTTAAAGTGTCCTCGTTGTAAAGAAGGAGAAATCATACCGGGTCGAAATGCCTTTGGCTGTAATCGTTATAACCTGGGCTGTAAAACCATCATTCCATTTGAACTTTTTGGTAAAAAGCTCACTAAAAACCAAACAAAAAACCTCATCAAAAAAGGGGAGAGTCCGGTAATCAAGGGCTTTATGATTGATGGACGAGAACAAACAGGAAAACTTAAATTTAACACCGATTATAAAATCTATTTTCAACAAAAGGATTAACCAAAAAAGCCTCCACAAATGGAGGCTTTTTTTTGGTATGGTTTTAGGCAATACTTACCGATCTCTTCCAAAGCGGAAAACCAATCCCATTTGAATGCCAAGATTCTTAAGATCAAAAACATCAAGAAGCGCATTGTCCATGATCATGTGAAATTGAATAGACCCCGGACTCCAAACAAACCCTCCACCAAGATTACTTATTCCGTTGAAGTTTTTGTAAGAAGCTAACAACTGCAAAGCCTTCCCGAGCTGAAGCTGATACCCTGCAACAACTGTGTTTACTCGGATCGATGGATGCTTTTTAGAATGCAACAAGAAAGAAAAGCTATGCATATCCGTTAATTGATATTTAGCTCCAAGAAATAAATTTGATTTTAATTTTGTATTGTAAGAACCGCTTACCTCATTCAATTCGAAAATCGCAGACAATGAATCTGTAATTTCATCCATTTTACCGTCCAAATCATCATCATCATCATCACCACTAGACTGCTCTATCCCCTTTAGCTCAAAATCTTTTAAACCATCCGTCGTAAAGTAATCGTTGTTTTCCTCAGCCCAATTGATACTTCCAACATCATTCAAAGAAACACTCAATTCCAGATCTTCAGTTGCTTGATAAATAGCTCCTAAATCAATTGCAAAACCACTGTTAGAAATGGGATTGGATGAATCTCCAATTCCTGAGGTTTTGATCATCATGTCTGAATAAAGGGTCGTCTGATAAAATTCAGAACTTGTCTCTAAACCGAGATGGAAGTTATCAGTATGTAGGTTTGCAATCCCAGTTAAATACTTAAGACGAAGACCCAACTTCAATCGCTCATCAATATCAACAGCAGCACCTAAATAAAAGCTGTTGTACGCTACAGCATCGAATCGTTCTTTATCAAAATTTACTTTTTGATCCAAGAAGTAGGCATTTCCTTTTGTCAAATAATCAAATATGCCTCCTGAGATTGTAGCATTGAAATCAGTAACGATTTCATCTCCAAAATACACAAAAACATTCTTGTCGTACCCTAATTTAAAACCAACGTGCAACAAGTTTAAACGACCATCAAAATAAAAAGCATCGTGATCTTCAAGATTTGAGATCAGTGATGGAAAATTGACTTGTAAAGAGTCCTTTTGATTTTTCACAAAAACTTCATTTAAACTCAAAGGCCATTGAATATTGGTAGAGATGCTAGACAATCCCCCTAGACCAAACACAAAGTTTGACTTTGGCATGGAAGCAGCATTGGAACTCGACTGTAAAAGAAAAGCTTCAGAATGATAACCTGTATGTATGTTCTGAGCGTTTACCCCAGTATATATGAAATATATGAATGATGCTAATAGGAATATATACTTCTTCATTACTGTTCTATTTTAGATTTAATCCTAACTCCTGCTTCAATTTCAAAGGTGTAATTGGTATACAATCTCACCGCTTTATTTTCGAAATCATACGATGCAATTTTAATATCTAAAAGAATCTGATTGGCATCAAAAAGTGCATCTATTTGATCGGAGTCTAAACTAATTTCAGTCGTGTAAATTTCAGGAGCGATGGTTTTTCCATTATCATCCACCTCTGCTGCTTTGAGTAAATCTACTTCAAGAGAATCTAAAACATTACCGCTAAGCGAATCCCCAAATAGAATCATCAAATTCACATCCAATGGAAAGTCATTTTTCACATTGAGCTTAAGAGAAACTTCTTCAACATCGTCGGACATAGAGTCGTCTAAATCGGAAAGATCAATTGCAAGTGTATCGGTTGTTACAGCTTCACTGATTCTCAGATAAAGAGGTAGTTCCATCTCGTAGCCAAAACTCACTCCAGTTCCTGGACTGATTGAATTGGGGCCTTGGTTACCGTTTGGATTTGTGGTAACGGTTCCTCCATAGCTGATAACACTAGGGGCTATAGCTATCAATTCTGATAAGTTATTCGCCTCATTAAAGGTGATTTTTTTAGATATCGTAGTTCCAAAACCCGATGGAATATTAAAAGTGGTATTGGTTAGGCTTTCAGACTCAGTCCCATTCGACCCCTCAAAATTTAAATCAATCTCAAAGGGAATTCCTAGTGAGTTATTTACGGTGAATATCAATTCTGGAGTTTCTAATTTTATCCCTGACGTAATGTCTTCTAAAAGACTCACATCAACATCCAATTCTCCGGGATCTATAGTTTCTACAATCTGTCCAAAGTAACCTTCTACATAACTAAAATCTAAATCTACAATTCCGATACTCAGATTAACAAAGTCATTTTGATTGAAAAATGCGAAACCATCGGTGTCGGTAATTTTCGAACTGTATAGGACGTCCAATTGATTGCCTGAACCATCAAAGACAAATTTATACCCGTCCAAAGGAATGGATACTTTTTGCTGACCAGTACCTGTATTTTGAATCATTAAAGTTCGCTTAAAAGAAGCGCCCATAGGATTCTTAAGTTGTGTTATTTCAAAATCTAACTCTAAGGTTGTATTTACAGAAGAAGAAAACGTGTATTCTAAAGCACCTCCAGAAAGATTGATAAAATCAATAGACACCTCATCATCTAAATCCAAATCAAAAGCAAAACTTTCCGCCGGACCCGTTTGTTCTGGAAACTTAACCTTTCCTTCCGTAACGGAAATACCTGAACCGCTGATATTAAGAAGTATGTTGTCTGTATCCTTGAGTTCTACATATGTTGACGAATCGAATACATTCGGACCGGTACCCATAATTTCAACAGCTACAACATCAAACGAAATATCTTTGTACATCTGCTTTCCTTGTAAAGGCAATGACACGACTTTTTCACTGCTAGGAGCGATGTCTTGAAATTCAAATTCTCCGATCAAAGCGTTGTTATTGCCATCGTTGTTCTTTAGCTGAAGTTTTATATAATCGATGGTTATCCCCATGTTGTTGACGATTTGCATTGAGAGGTTACCTTCTGACATGGTTACTCTTTCAAACTCATCAGAAGCACTCTGTGTATAAGAGCCTCCTGACTGGCGATCAATGGTTGGAAATGGCGCATAATTGCCGTTAGAAGCTGCCAATGTAAAAGCATTCTCAATTTCTGTAGCAATAATAGGGTCTTCTAAGTTTTCTCCTAGGTTGCGTAACAGAATCGTTTGATTCTGTGAAAAATCCGGTAAAGTAATCACGCCTATCGTGAAATTCTCTACGGTAGGGTCTTGATTTTCAAACTCCAAGAAACTATCGCTTTCAACTTTAGCAATATCATCACTACTGAATGCGATGCGAATAGAACTGTCGGATTCGACATATATATTGTCATCATCAGGTAATAAATCACCAAGAGTTGTGGTTGATTGAACAAGGGGGATGGCTATGTCAGGATTTAAGCTTACAGTGCTACTAATCTTTGACAAATCCTCATCCATACAGGACGAAAGGAATAGTAGCGTACACAAAAGCACTCCGTTCCTTAGTTTTAACATAATGTAATATTTTTTATTTAACGCGAATATACTCATTCTAAGTTTAATTAGATGCTTCGTAATTTCATCCTTTTGTTAATCGAGCTAAATAATGAAAATGATCATCTCTATATATCAATTCGACTTGCCAACCGGAAGATTTCGCTGCAATTTCTAAACGCTCAAGGTCTACAAACAACCATGGAAAAGTATCGGCTACACAATCCTTATAACTCAAGGAATACTCTAAATTGCCGTAATAATCACTCGCTAAATTTACCCAAGCCCCTCCCTGCTCATCTTCATACATATACTTTAAATCTGAGGAATCTAGTATCATTTGACCGCCTGGACTTACAAACTGTCTGATGTGTTGTAAAAAGAGCTTCAAACCCTCTAAATTTTTCACCAAACCAATTCCATTCATCATAAACAATACCGTATCAAAATCTTGAGGTTTGAAATTCCATATGTCATTGCATACCACCTTATCTATCCCTCTGGCCTCCATAACATCGCAAGACAACTCAGAAATATCTAGAGCCGTTACATCAATTCCTGATTGCTGAAGATGTAAACTGTGAGACCCAGCTCCAGCTCCAACATCAAGGACTTTACCTCTACAAAGCTTTAAAGCTTTTTTCTCCAATAAGGGCATCAATTCGTGGTTTCGAAATAAATAGGAAACGGATAACTCCTCCCCTTCGGTGATACTCGTATCTACCTTCACAGAAGTTTCATCATTGTGATGAAAGTAATTGTATATGGCTTGACCCATCGGGTCTTGTTCTTTTTTAAGCATCATTGTTTGTATGGGGTGTAAAAATAGAAAATGATTGGTATTAACATTTCATTTCAGAGGTCTAAAGATTACAAATGTCGTATTTTTAAAAAAAAATCCTTTTGAAAGAAGAAATAGACAACCTAAAGCTGAAAGCTAGACAGGAGCAAAAAGAAAACAAAAAACTCTTTGCCCGACTCAAAAGAATGAAGGGAGAACCTCTTGATCGTGAATTTCATCAATTGCATGATGAGGTTTTCGAAAACGTAGACTGCTTAGAGTGTGCCAATTGCTGTAAAACAACAAGTCCTATTTTCATACCAAAAGATGTGGACCGCATTGCAAAGCATCTACAAATGAAATCTGCCGCTTTTCAACAAAAATACCTGGTAAGAGATGATGATTATGATTTGGTACTGAAGACCAGTCCTTGCACATTTTTAGCGGAAGACAACAGCTGTACTATTTATGAAGTTAAACCAAAGGCATGCGCAGAATACCCACATACAAATCGCAAAAAAATGCATCAAATACTACCACTTACTCTAAAAAACATAGAGGTATGTCCTGCAGTCTCAAGAATCACAGATAAAATGAAACTGGAATGATTTATTTACTTGATCGCTCTACTCATTTCTCTTTTGCCTGGAGGGCCTGGGATACTTTGCAGTAAAAATCCCACAGACTTTAAAGCTCTTTTAACCGTTCCTTTTGCACAATAGGTAACCAATACACCACCTGGTTTTAGTGATCTATACATAGATGCGAAAATTTCCTCCGTCCAAAGCTCAGGTTGAGTTGTTGGAGAGAAAGCATCAAAATAGATTAAATCAAATTCATTTTCAAGTCGTACATCTTGCAGCTTCATTTTCAACTTTTTAATGGCGAAAAAAGAATCTAATTCTACAAAAACATCCCATTTACAAGTGTGCATTTGCTCAAACTTATTTTTCAGCTTTTCCATTTGCATCAAATGGGTGTAATTCAACAATCTAACGGTATTCCAATCCAAAGGATAGGCCTCTAATGTCGTATACTTCACCTTCAATTCAAGTTCTGCAGCTGCCCTGTAGGTAAGTAGTGCATTTAAACCGGTACCAAAACCAACCTCCAGTATGGATAAGTCCTTTAAATCTGACCTGTTCTCCAACCCCTCTGAAATGAAAACATGTAAGGATTCTTGCAAAGCTCCATGAGTAGAGTGATAGGTCTCATCCAAATCTGGCACGAATATCGTACTGGATCCATCTGATGTTTTTACCGTGTATTTCTCCAAAACCAATGTGTGTTATTTTTCACAAATATACCAAGCAAAAATTGTATATTGGCAAACCTTATTTGATTTAATATCAAGCAATGAATAAAAACTTTTTCCCTAAGAAATCCCTTGATTTCCTTGAGAACTACCTCAACAACCCTTCCCCAACTGGATTTGAAAGTGAGGGACAAAAACTCTGGTTGGATTACCTGAAGCCCTACATCGATGAGCACATGGTAGACACCTACGGGACCGTTGTTGGGATTATTAATCCCAAAGCAAAGTATAAAGTAGTTATTGAGGCCCATGCCGACGAAATATCCTGGTTTGTTCACTACATTACAAATGAAGGTTTTATATATCTTAGAAGAAATGGTGGTTCAGATCACCAAATAGCCCCATCTAAGCGGGTAAATATTCACACCGACAAAGGAATTGTTAAAGCTGTTTTTGGATGGCCAGCCATCCATACGCGCACAGCTAAGGATGAAAAAACACCTCAAACTGACAATATCTTTCTAGACTGCGGAGCCATCAACAAAGAAGAAGTTGAAGAAATGGGTATTCATGTAGGTTGCGTGGTAACTTATGAAGATCAATTCATGACCCTAAACAATCGGTACTTTGTGGGACGAGCTTTAGACAACCGAATTGGAGGTTTTGCTATTGCTGAGGTCGCTCGACTGCTTCATGAAAACAAAAAAAAGCTTCCTTTTGGTCTGTACATAACAAATTCTGTTCAAGAAGAAGTAGGTCTTCATGGAGCAAAAATGATCGTTGAAACCATTCGTCCCGATGTGGCAATAGTTACAGATGTATGTCATGACACGAACACACCGATGATCAACAAAATCAAACAGGGTGATCTAAAGTGTGGTGATGGACCTGTACTCAGCTATGGGCCAGCGGTTCAGAACAATCTTTTAAAACTCATTATCGACAGTGCCAATAAAAATAAAATTCCTTTCCAAAGACTAGCTGCCTCTAGAGCTACAGGAACGGATACTGATGCATTCGCATTTGCTACAGGAGGCGTTGCCTCTGCACTTATTTCGCTACCTCTAAGGTACATGCATACAACCGTAGAATCAGCACATATAAATGATGTTCAAAATGTTATTCAACTCATTTATCACAGTGTCTTAAAAATTAAAAACCAACAAGATTTCAGATATATTAAATAATTATGAAAATTGAAAAAGTAAAACAAAGTAGGTGGGATAAGGACAGTTGGAGAAATACAGAATTTGGCTCAGTATTTTCTGATCATATGTTTGTTGCAAAATACAAAGATGGCCAATGGCAAAAGGGCGAAATAAAACCTTACGGAACAATCAGTATACTCCCTTCTCTTCATTCCCTTCATTACGGACAAGCAATTTTTGAAGGCATGAAAGCCTATAAAGGCCCCGAAGATGAAACCTTTCTTTTTCGACCGGATCAAAACGCAAAACGATTCAACAAATCAGCGGCCAGAATGTGTATGCCAGAAATTCCTGAAGATTTATTTCTTGAAGGGTTGTATGAACTTTTAAAGCTCGATGACAAATGGATACCAAAGGAGTCTTCATCTGCGCTATACATTCGCCCTTTTATGTTTGCTTCGTCAAACTTCATCAAGGCGAATCCGTCTGATGAATACACCTTCATCATCATCACCTGCCCTGTTCAGGCATACTACAAGGGTGAAGTACACGTGAAAGTAGAATCCAACTTCACACGAGCTTCTTCAGGAGGTACAGGAGCAGCAAAAGCAGCAGGTAATTACGGTGCCTCATTTTATCCGGCAAAAAAAGCTCAAGAAAACGGTTTTCAACAACTGATTTGGACGGATGGGAATGACCATCAATACATCGAGGAATCGGGTACTATGAATATCTTCTTCAGAAGAAATAACGAATTAATAACACCACCGTTAAGTGACTCTATTCTCCCGGGGATTACTAGAGATAGTCTTATCAAATTAGCCGAACATCACGGAATTCGGTGCATTCAAGAGAGAGTTGCACTAGACAGCCTTGTTCAGGCACACAAATCTGGAGACATCACTGAAGCTTTTGGGGCCGGAACAGCCGCAACGGTAGCATGCATTAATTCTATAACTTATAAAGAAGAAAAGCTTTCTTTCGAAGTTAAAGACGATGGGTTTGCTAACAAGCTAAAAACAGAATTACAAGACATACAATACGGTCGTACAGAAGATCCTTTTGGATGGCGCATTACACTATAAAAAAAACGCCCTATAAAAATGTAGGGCGTTTTTTTTTCAGTAACTCTTTCTACATTTCCGAATGGTCTCCATGACCATCCATGTGATCATTCATACCACTGTGGTCATCCATAGTACCTTCCATGATATGGACCGACTTATTTCCTTCTTCAGTATTACCTTCAGCATCGCTTGCCTCTACTTTTATATAGTAATTACACATATCCATAACATTCGTATCAAGATACGCTACCAAGAAAGTGTCAATCATGAAGTGAGTCTTGTGTACGTGGTTCCATTTCATTGAAACGGTGTCTGTATTCGCTTGGTTGGTTATCTGAATAAAAACGGAGTGTAATTCATGACCATCCTCAATGTGCAGTTTCAGGGGAACTGTATCTGCAATACCATATAAGTCCAAGGAGGGTTCATTAAACACAATTTCAGGAGATTTATTATCAATCTCGGAAGAGTTTTCATCTTTAGAACACGATGAAAACAGAATTAAGGTGGATGCGAAAATTAGTGTTATTTGTTTGATAAATTTCATTGTTTATTTTTTGGGCATAAAAATGCCATTTGTAATCCTTTTTTCTAAACTTTAAAACGGTTGAAGTCTATGACCTCAATTATCTAAGCTGAAGTTGGAGGATGAAAAACGTCATGAACTCTTGCCAAAAAGTATAAATTAGGTGAATGTGAGAATGGCTGTAGATTTCGATGGAATGGATGTAGTATAGATGAGGTAAACTGTCGAAGAAGTTCTGGAAACTTCTCAAGCTCAATACTTGATTCATGACTCTGTTTTTCAGCGGCTTCAGAAAGCTGATTATTCAGATAGCATTTCCCCTGACATTCTTGATTAGAAGTGATTTTATTTTCACAAAGATTTTGTACGATGTAGTCTTGATTGGCGCAATAGTATGCCAAAGGAGAGAGCGCGCTTAGTACAGCACTTAAATACGAAAACAACAATGCAAAAGCTATAAGTCTACTCACCTTTATGACATTACAATAATGATTTTGCAAATTTAACCTTTTTTAGAGCAAGTTTACTCAGACAGTATAGACTTTATATCGGGCTTAAAATAATTCTCTCCCTTTAAGATTTTACCATCTTCACGAAAAATAGGCTTTCCATCTGCATCTAACTTAGACATGTTGGATCTTTGTATTTCATTGAATACCTCCTCTATTTTGTGCTGTAATCCATGTTTTAAAATGGTTCCGCACAAAATGTATAACTGATCACCAAGAGCATCGGCTATTTCTACCAAGTCCCCATCCTTACAAGCATCCAAATACTCTTCATTTTCTTCATTCATTAGGCGGTAACGTAGATGATACACATCCTCGCCTACCGTAGCTTTTGGAGCAAGTTCATTCCCTATTTGAAAAAGGTCATGAAACTCAGCGACACATTCAATTTGCTTTTTCATCTGCCAATCTGTTTTTATCTAGAATATTTAGTTAATTTACACCCAAAGAAACAAAATACCTATTGCATGAAAAAAATCATTTTATCAACAGTTGTTAGCTTACTTTCCCTTTTAAACCTTCAAGCGCAAGAAAAGCACTCCATATCGATTGAAAAAAGTAGTGTGGAGTGGATTGGAGAAAAAGTAACAGGAACACATTCAGGCCTCATAAGCTTAAAAGATGGTTACTTTAAATTTGAAGACAATAAGCTGGTGGGTGGAGAATTTAACATCGACATGAACAGTATTACATGTACAGATATTGAAAATAAAGAATATGCTGCAAAGCTTGTTGACCATCTAAAAAATGATGACTTTTTTGCAACAGACAAACACCCCTTATCAAATTTTAAAATCACTAATGTGATTTTTGATGGCACTTCGTACATGATTACAGGAGATATAACCATTAGAGATATTACTGAAGAAATTACCTTTCCTGCCAGATTTCACAGTCATGGACGGATATTTCATGCGAATGCAAGCTTAAAAATAGATCGAACAAAGCACGATGTGAAATATGGTTCTGGCTCGTTTTTTGATGATTTAGGAGACAAAATGATCTACAATGAATTTACTTTAAAAATTCAATTAGAATCATACAAATAATAGACAACCACTCCCCCTTTTTGATGGTATTGAATGTTCTCAAAAAACACGATTGTTTGTTTGAGCAGCTTAACAATGTTTATAATATAACTAATTTAATATTTTCATTTAAAAAACCACAACTACAATCTTAAAGCAGTAATTTTGTGGAACAAAACTAATGCAATATGTCACACAATCCAGCAGATCGAGTTCAAGACCTACAAAATTTCGGAGAATATGGGGGAGTCAATCCGTCTATAGCTGATTCCTCGACCTTTACCTACCTAAAAGCTTCAACAATGCAAGCAGTATTTGAAGGGGAACAAGGAGGCTGTCATTTATATTCTCGCCACACAAATCCAAGTACAAATTATTTGTGTGAAGCGCTGGCGGGAATGGAAAACACCGAAGCAGCCTATGTTACCGCTTCAGGTATGGGAGCTATTACCTCATGTACTCTGCAAATATGTGAAGCCGGTGATGAAATTATTACCAGTCGAACCATTTATGGCGGTACCTACGCTTTTTTTAAAAACTTTTTACCTAAGCTAGGCATCAAAGTTCACTTTATTGACATCAGTAAAACTGATCAGGTGCAAGCACTGATTAATGAGAAAACAAAGATGGTTTATTGCGAAACCATGAGTAATCCATTGCTGGAAATTGCTGACTTACCTACAATTTCAAAAATCACAAAAAAAGCAAAGATTAAGCTTGTTATAGACAATACATTCACGCCCATGATCTTCTCCCCGATTGAAATGGGTGCTGACATCGTTTTACACTCTTTAACCAAGTTCATCAATGGAGCCTCAGATGCTGTTGGGGGTGTTGTGTGCGCTAAAGAAGATTTCATAACTGAAATGATGGATGTTAATACAGGTGCCGGCATGCTACTAGGTCCCGTTATGGATGCCATCAGAGCAGCTAACATCCTAAAAAACATCAAAACACTTCACATTCGGATGAAACAGCACAGCTATAACGCTCAATACATTTCTGAAAAATTTGAAGATGAAGGTATTAAAGTGTTTTATCCTGGTGTAAAATCTCACCCACATCATAAGTTGATGAAGCAAACCTTTAACAAAGAATTTGGTTATGGGGGGATGCTCGTCTTGGATGTAAAAACAAAAGAAAATGCTTATGCTTTTATGGAAGCAATGCAAAATGATAACATTGGTTACTTGGCGGTGAGTTTAGGATTCTACAAAACACTATTCTCTGCTCCTGGATCAAGCACATCCTCTGAAATTCCTTCTGAGGAACAAGATCAAATGGGCTTGTCTGAAGGAATGGTTCGTATTTCTATTGGAATAGACAATGACATTCAACGAACTTTTGAGAAAATGAAAGCTTGCATGAAGTCGGTAAGTATCATCTAATTATTCTTCGCTAAAACCGAGAAGGTGTATTTGTATGAAAATCGATTAAACCCTGAATCGGTGATTTGACAATTCTCGATATGCTTATATTTTTTTGTAGGCACAATTCAGACAAAAAATCTTGAAAGTAAAATGCTACCGACCCGACAAATGCAACGGAAAAATCTACTTTCATAGGATTAGACATTAAATGCGTCTGCAAATAATCCTCAAATTCTTTTTCCACCAATTCCTTAACGAAAGTGCTTGTTTTATGTTTAACTAGAAAAGGGACATAAGATGCCAAAAATCGATTGGGGTTTTCTTGTCTGTAAACGGATCTCAATACCAAATCAGTGGAAATAGAGTATTCTTTTGAAAACTCAGTATACAAATCAACAGGTAGCTTTTTGTACAAATAGGCTTTTAATATCACCTTACCAAGTGATGCTCCACTCCCTTCATCACCCAGAATATAGCCCAAAGATGGATTCAACGGTTCTATAATCTCACCATCATAAAAAGCTGTGTTAGAACCTGTTCCTAAAATAGAAACAAAAAGAGGTTTATCAATAAAAGTAGCCCGAGCTGCCGCTAGCAAATCGCTTTCTAACTCAACCACCGCATTTACAAACACACCTTCCAGAACCTCTTTTAAAACATCCTTAGACGCTTTGTAAGAGCAACCGGGAGCATAAAAATACACATGCCCGATAGATTCACGAAAAGGCATTAAATCATGATAAGAGTTCAAACGACGTATCATGTCTTCTGCATTCATAAACAAAGGGTTCCATCCTTTACTTTGAAACTGAAGTTTTGATTGTCCATTTTCCAACACCACCCAGTCAGATTTTGTAGAACCGCTCTCAACAACCAGAGTTTTACTCATTAATAAAAAATGATTTTTTTAAATAAAAAGGAAGGTAAATTAAAGAGGCATGCAACAATGTTACCAACTGCAGTACCAAGATGTAGTAGGGCCATGGCCCCATCAACAAGGGGTTGTTCACATTCGGTTTCTCGGCGAGGTACATATAATTAGCACCCAAAAAATAATCTATTATGGCTACAAGAAAAACCAATACTTGAAAATAAACAAACGACTTTATCCAAGAGAATCTTCGAGGACGCATCCCCAATCCGAAAATACAAAAAAGAGGTACAGCAACCAATCCCCCATGCACCAGAAAGTAATCAATTAACAACACAATGTCTGCGCCGTGAGTTAACTCTGGAGTTAACAAAGAATGAAAACCTCCAACCATACCAATGAATAGCAACAATTCAAATGCCAATTGATTTCTTGTTATAAGCACAACAATTGCATTGAACCACATGATTCTGCACAAGTGGAATGGCAATGAGCTTTGTACCGTCCAATACCCCTTATCAAGGTAATAAGCTTGAATCCCTACATACTCAAAAATCATAACAGCGAGCATTACCTTAACTAAGGTCGAATTAGATTCTTTACTTAGGTTACCCCCAAAATAAACCAGAATGAAAATAAAAATCGAAGTAACTGCATTCCAAAGAATCCACTCATCTGAAAAAGGGGCAAGAATGTAGGTGTCGTTCATGATGACGTAATTTTGAATAAATATATAAAATAATCTTTTGCTACATTTGATTGTTTTGTAACGCCCTATAAAGTATCAAGAATGAAAAACAATTTAATAAAAGCACTTAGGTTCCCCCTGGTATTCGTATTTCTAATTACAGCGGTACACTTTTATGCAACAAATTATCATGTTAAGCTCAATCACTTGGGGGTATATCCTAGAGAAGCCGAGGGAATACTTGGTATTTTTAGTTCTATTTTTGTGCATGGTAGTTGGGAGCATTTATTCAACAATTCGATACCCCTATTAGTCCTGGGTACAGCCGTTTTTTATTTTTATGAAACATTAGCACCCAAAATCACCTTATACTCTATAATTTTTACTGGCTTTTTGTTGTGGCTTGGAGGAAGACCTTCGTTCCATATCGGCGCTAGTGGACTGGTTTACGCATTAGCTTCTTTTTTATTTTTCAGTGGGTTTATTCGGCAGCACAAAAATTTGATGGCGCTATCCATGTGTGTTGTATTTCTATACGGAGGTCTTGTTTGGGGCATATTCCCGAATCAGGAAAGAATCTCTTGGGAAGGACACCTGTTCGGTGCAATCAATGGGCTGTTTTGGGCCCTTTACTATCGGGAGGAAGGACCTCAGCGAAAAAAATATTCCTGGGAGCTGGAAGAGGATATTCTCAAGAGTCTCGATGGCTTGGAAGTGATTTATCAGGAAATCGATGAGAATAAGCCTACTCAAGAACCCATTACAATTCATTACGATTACAAGAAAAAAAAATAAGAGTTTTGTAAAAAAGAATGAAAAAAATTGCTCTAGTATAATAAAAAAGAAAAGCTCCGTCATAAGCCGGATTCTGTAACCCTCAGGAGGACCCCCATCATTTATCTACGATACTTATCACTAAGTAACTTTAGCAGTCTACCCTCCAAGATCAAGCGAGTACTTTTATTCCCTAAGGAAAACTTGGTATACATGACCTTTCACCTCATAAGGTTTACACAGCTACTCTAATCACTTAAAGTACTGGTGAGCTCTTACCTCACCTTTTCACCCTTACCCGAAGGCGGTTGTTTTCTGCTGCACTAGCTGTCATCCGAAGACGCCTAGTCGTTAACTAGTATGATACTCTATGGTGTCCGGACTTTCCTCTTCCTAAAAAGCGATGGAGTCGGGAGCTTTTCTTACCACAAAATTACAAAGGAAAATCGATAATATAACATTCTGAGGGATATTTGAATCCTCAGAGAAAAATGTCAGGGAATTTGTTGAAACAAAAACATCAATGAATTCTTATTTCACTAGCCCCCATGCCATAGAGTTTAGCGTCTGCAGGAACAATAGAAATATTTGGAAATTGCATGAGGTAGCTTTCAATCTCTTGTTTCAACTTACCCGTTCCTATTCCATGAATCACCACCAAAAATTCTTCGTGATTCTCAAAGGCTTGAAAAAGTCGTTTTCTTAAAAATGACAGCTGTATGTTTACAATTTCAAAATTTGACAAGCCGTTCCATGAATCTACTAAATTCTCTATGTGTAAATCGATTTCATGGTGACTGAAAAACTTTTCTGAGGGTTGATTGGATTTGGATTTGAGTGTAGGTTCTTTTCTTAAATCTTTCTTGAGCTGACTTTTCAAAGCCTTCTCATCAACCTCAAAATCATCAAGCCAAACCTTCTCTATTTCCAATCGATGAGCAGGGATGGTAAAACCCTCATCTATCTCTACCTCATATTCATCATCATTAATGATCGCCCGGATAACACCTTGGGTATTGTCACTCATAAAACTTACCTGAGCTCCAACAGATAATTTGGAGTAGGTTTTTACATTTTTTTGAAGGTTTGGTAAATCATCAATTTTACGATCCTTTTTTTTTATAGGAAACTTATGTTTGCCATCTACTTTTGGTACATACGAAATACGTATCAACTCTTGAGGAGAAACATTCATTTCGATGCCATCGCACTCAACCAAAATATTAGAATCATTAATACAACTGATTACAACACCCCTTAAAGGTTCGTTTAAAAACGCTATTTGATCTCCTTTTTTAAATTCCATTAGCGCATTACTCCTTGACTGGAAAGGGCATTTTGAAAGCGTTTTGCGTTTATCTTATGCACAGTCCATGATTTTGTGAAATTATGATACCCAGAAAAATCTGATTTTGCACACATGTAAATGTAATCGTGTGTCTTAGAATTTAAAACAGATAACAATGAAGACATTTCTGGGATACAGATTGGGTTTGGCGGTAATCCCTTGTATTTATATGTATTGTAAGGAGAGTCAATTTTCAAGTCTTTGTTGAGAACTCGTTTGATGGATACGTCAAAGCCGCTCATTTCTTTAAGCGCATATATAACGGTTGGATCAGACTGCAATTTCATACCCCTTCTTAGTCTATTAAGATATAAACCTGCTACGATTGGTTGTTCGTCTAGTTTGGCAGTTTCCTTCTGAACTATGGAAGCCAGCACAGATATTTCATGGGGTTTCAAACCAATCCGTTTTGCTTTATCCAATCTTTCATCAGTCCAAAATCGATTGTATTCCTTTTGCATTCGTTCTAAAAACTCAATAGGAGTAATCGTCCAATAGACCTGATACGTGTTTGGGATAAATAGTTTTCTGATTGAAGATTCGTTAAAATCATATGTAGAATAAAACAATTCATTCGTAAACGCCTTGACTAAAGCTGTAGAGTCTGCTTCAATTTGAATGGACAGCTTGCTTGCTAAATCTTGAATTGTTGATGTATTGTTAAAGATAATATTTAATGGGCTTTGAGCGCCCAACCTTAGCGCATTTACCATTGAGTTGGTATTCATTAGGCTGTCAACAACATACCTACCTGGCTGGACTGTGTGATAATTTTTCTTCAAACAAAGTAAATCAAACAAGAATTCATTTCGAAGTAAATTTTTGGACTTAAGGCTGTCCTTCAAGCTTTCAAAATTTGAACCTGTAGGCAACAGCAATATCTGGTCTGTTGGAGTTATTGAAGAAAAAAATTGATTGCCCACGTAGATGATTGGTGTAACCACAAGAAAAGACAAAATAAGTGTTGTTTTAATCCAAATATTTTTCATTGCTTTAAATTTATGAGCTAAGATCTTTCAACACACATTGAAACTCTATAACATCCGTAAAAGAACCGTTCCTAAAGCACCAATCTTTCCTTACGCCAACCCTTTCGAAGCCAGACTTCTCAAACAAAGCTATACTCAAATGGTTGTCATGCATTATACTACAATGCAACTGATGCATACCGATGCGATTAAAAGCATAGTCCTTCATTAAAGCTATAGCTTCGGAGGCATATCCTTTGGACCTTGACTCTTGATTGATCATAATTCCTATTCCAGCTCTCCGAGCAACTGCGTCATAATCAAACAAATCGACACAGCCGACAGACATATTGTCTTCGTCTGTTAAAATAAATCTACACTGCCCAGCTTCTTGAATGTCAAGATGAGCTTGAGAAATATACTGTTCAAGAATGTATCTGGAAAATGGAACTTTAGACAGACTAACACGATTTAACTCAAGGTCATTTTCCCAAAGGTAAATCTGAGAAAGATCATCGGGTTCTAAGGCTCTGTATCTCAGTTTTTGATTAGACATCTACTTCTCCTTGAAAAACAAATTCAGCAGGTCCTTTAAGATATATATCTCGGTATGCGGTATTGTTCTTTTTAAACTTCACTTCCAATTGCCCTCCTAAAACATTCACCTTTACAGACTCACAATCAATCATTCCAGACTCAAAAGCTGCAATCGCCGATGCTGTAGCTCCAGTACCACAAGCTAATGTTTCATCTTCAACACCCCTTTCATAGGTTCGTACTGAGAGTTCTTTACCTTTTACAGACACGAAATTCACATTAATTCCGTTTTTCACATAAGGTGGGGAGTTTCGAATGGAAGCTCCTTCTTCTTTCACAATTATTCTTTGAATATCTTCCTTAAAAGTAACCAGGTGCGGAGATCCCGTATCTAATACCCAAACATTGTTTTCAAACTTTAATGAATCGACATCAATCATTTCCAAAGACACCAAGTTATTGTCTAAACATTGTGCCTTGTGTAGACCATCAAAAGCCAAAAAACTACAATCGTGTTTGATGACCTCTAAGTCTCTTGCAAATGCAACCACACATCGACCCCCGTTGCCACACATACTTCCCTCGTGCCCATCGGCATTGTGATAAATCATCTCAAAATCTGCATCGTCACAATGGGTCAATAAAATAAGTCCATCAGCACCAATGCCAAATCTACGATCACATAATTTATTTATCTGTGTTTGGCTCATAGGATACACTCCATTACGATTATCAACCATAATGAAATCATTTCCAGTGCCTTGGTATTTACTAAACTTTAACTTCATAAGCGTGTTGGTGTTCGAACGAAAATAGGGTTAATATGGCAAAGTTCAATGGTTAATCTTTAGGAAAACCCAATAAGAGATAAAACGTAGATGAATATCTATTAAATTACCCTAATTTTGATAGATATAATATGATATAGAATTTATTTTAAATGAAATTATGAAAGAATATCAAGAAGCCTTGAGTGCTCGAATTGCTCAAGAAAAAGCCGCTATTGAACTCATTAAAATCACAAGTGATTTATCCTATGAAAAATCAATCGAACTGGTTCTCTTCCGCAATCGTTTGATCGACAAAAGCTCAAGTGAAGTATTGAATCTTCACGACTATGCAAAAAAAATTGTTGAAAAACCTATTGAAATAGTAGAGACCTTGGCGATTGCCAAAACTATTTCTGAATCAAATTTACCTCCATCAAAAATTGATATTGGGAAATTAACTCACGAATGGATTAAGGAGAAACAGTCCGAAATAAACATTACAAGCTTCATAAGCTCAAAATTAAGTTTTCTCAGTAAGGAAAGTAAAAACATCACCCCAAAAGACATCATACTATTTGGTTTTGGCAGAATTGGTAGATTGGTAGCTCGTGAATTAATGGCCCAAGAAGGGCGAGGAGATCAATTGAGACTTAGGATTATTGTTTTGCGAAACAATGATCGTCTGAATATGATTAAACGAGCTTCCCTTTTGAGAACAGATTCTGTACATGGGAAATTTAAAGGAACTGTAATCGCCGATACAGAAAATAAATCACTAATCATCAATGGACAATCGATAAAGGTAATTGAAGCCTCTAATCCTGAAGAAATCGACTATAAATCATTTGGTATAGACAACGCCTTGTTGATTGACAACACGGGAGTATACCGAGATAAAAGTTCTCTGAGCAGGCATCTAAAAGCTAAAGGGGTCGAAAAAGTACTTTTAACTGCACCAGGAAATGAAATTCCCAACGTGGTTTTTGGAGCAAATCATCAGGACTTTAATCTAGACGATCATTTCATATTTTCAGCAGCCTCATGTACCACTAATGCAATTACGCCCATACTTCAAGTTGTAAATAACGAATTAGGAATTTTAAACGGTCACATAGAAACCATTCATGCCTATACAAACGACCAAAATTTAGTCGATAATATGCATAAGAAAGAGCGAAGAGGACGTGCAGCAGCTCTTAACATGGTCATTACAAATACTGGAGCCGGTAAAGCTGTTGTAAAAGTGATTCCTAATTTAAAAGACAAACTCACGGCTAATGCCGTACGTGTTCCCACACCCAACGGATCGCTGGCCATACTTAAATTATCCCTTAAGAAAAAAACCTCCGTCCTTCAACTCAACAATATAATTAAAAATGCTGCCTTAGAAGGACCTTTAGTAGAGCAGATTAATTACTCGATGTCTAACGAGCTTGTATCAACAGATATCGTTGGAAATAGCTCACCCGCTGTATTTGATAGTCCAGCGACAATCGTGTCAGCTGATGGTCGAAATATTGTTCTATACGTATGGTATGATAATGAATATGGATACACATGTCAAGTCATGCGTATGGCAAAACACATGTCGAATGTACGTCGTCCTGTAAATTATTAAACGCGTCAAGATCATAAGTGATTCTGAGTCTTTGTAATAAATTCGCTATATTAGGTTGAATAACCCTTAATGGTATTTTATGAACAAAGAAAGATTAGATCACGTATTTAAACAAAAGACTTGGAATGAAATAAAAACTAAAGATTCTTGGCAGCTTTTTAAAATCATGTCAGAATTTGTAAATGGTTTTGAAAAAATGTCCAGAATAGGTCCAAGTGTCACCATTTTTGGATCAGCAAGAACATCTCCAGATAACAACTATTACATTCTTGCAACCGAAATAGGAAAACAGCTCTCTGAAAATGGATACGGCGTCATAACAGGTGGAGGACCCGGAATTATGGAGGCGGGTAACAAAGGTGCTAAATTAGGGGGTGGATCATCAGTAGGGCTGGTGATTGACTTACCCTTTGAAGCAACATCAAACAACTACATAGACGAGGATAAGAATATTTGCTTTGATTACTTTTTTGTTCGAAAAGTAATGTTTCTTAAATATGCTCAAGCCTTTGTTGTGATGCCTGGTGGTATGGGTACCCTTGATGAACTATTTGAAGCACTAACGCTCATTCAAACAAAAAAAATGGATAAATTTCCAATCATACTTGTAGGAAGCAATTTCTGGAAGGGCATCATGAATTGGATGAAAGAAACGTTGGTTGATGAAGGAATGATCAGTAAAGAGGATTTAAACTTAATTTCAATTGTAGATGATCCTCAAGAAGTTTTAAAAATTATTGACAATTTTTATGAGGATTTCATGCTGAAACCCAACTTTTAAAACCTAAAACTCAACAACCACATCTACAAAGAAAAATTACATCATAAAAAAAGACCTGTACTTTCATACAGGTCTTTCAAAATAAACTCTAACCCCCCCCAGGATTAAAATGAATACCAAATATAAATAATGGAAATGACCAATGAAATAGGTGAAATCACTCATTTTTTGGGTAATACTTCACCTTAAACTAAAAATACCCAATTAAAATATTGAAAACCAATTAGATAACAATAAAAGAGACTTGTAAATCAATTTCGAATACTCTTAGAAATGACGAAAGGCCAGTATGAATATACAGGCCTTTCGATTATAAATTACCCCCCCACAGGATAAACTTACTTTTTGTATTGTTTAAATACACTGCAAATATAGGAATGTTTTTACCATTGGTCTATTTAGTAAAAGAATTAATTTACATAAAACTTAATTTATACGAATATCACAATTTAAAACCCTAAAAACGAATAAAACCACAATTTAGGTTATGAAAATAAGTATTCATCCAATTTATTGTCTCGGGACAGAATATTAATCAATTTGAATATTGTGAAAAAAGAGAAATCCAAAGAGATAATGCATAAAAAAGACCCATGCAATTTGCATGGGTCTTCCAAAATAAACTCTAACCCCCCCCAGGATTAAAATGTTATACAAACATAGAGATTGTAACCTACCAATCATATAGGTGAAAACACTCATTTTTTGGGTAATAACAACTTTTAGAGTATCCTTTCAAATATTCGCATACTTGTTCAGGTAATTGTAAAGACTCGACAATGATCCAGAATCACAAATTGTAGCTCTTTTTAAAACCCCATCATTATCTGCATTAAAAAGAGATGGTAACACATTTTCAATCAACTCATCTCCAAAACCCTCAGAAGCTTCTTTAGGCAGTTCACAGGGAAGATTATCAATAGCCACAACACTAATAACCGATTCCTTATTGAACACATCTTCCGACTCCAGTTGGGGATTGTATCCGTAAATAGGATTTATAATGCTCGAAGATCTAATAGTGCTTGCAATAGGACCATTGATATCACAAGATATATCGGAAACAACTCTTATCTTAAATTGGTTTAATTTTGCATCATCTCGTGTGAATAGTGAAGGTGCATTAGGCGCGTGAAAATGTCCGGCAATCAACACATCCGATACTGATGCAAACTTCATAAAGTCAGATGTGTAACGTTTTGGGTTCTCATAAAAATCTTTTTTACTTGATTGATTGGCGTCTGCTCTGGTATAATAATCCAATGATTCAAGTTGCACAAAGACAGGCTCGTTAAAAGTATCATTTAAAAAGGCATCTACCGAAACTTGTTTGACACCAAGAATACTTAAAAGCTCCTTAACACCGCGCCCCACTCTTCCGGTTCCTGTCGAAACGATTTTAATGTTGGATAAATCTATCTTTTTCAACTCCAATTCCATTTCCTTTTGATCTTCACACAAATAAACCCTTTTCAAATCAAAGCGACCGGTTCGCATTCCGTAGGTTAAAAAAGCATTGTAACAACCAACTATACCAGCATATCTTCCAAATCCAACAAGCCTCCTACCGGAATCGTCTGTCAAGACTTCATAATCGATAAGCGTAATATTTAAATCCAATATTCGACGAAGTAATTCCCTGTTATGAGATTGCTTTTTGATGGTATGTGAAAAAAAGAAATACCTTTTACCTTCGAGCAAAGAATCCGCCAACACTTCTTTCACACCAAATAAAACATCACAATCTGACAAATCTTCCTGCATGCAAATACCACGTGAAATATATTCATGGTCGGAAAATTTCCGCATTTGACTCGGTTGAACCACCAATTTTGTTTGGGGGTATTTTTTAAGTAATTCTGAGCACTGGATAGGGGTTAAAACCACACGCTTATCGGGTGGGCTTTTACTTTCTCTTAATATTCCTATTTTCATTATTCAATTATTTATTGTGTTTTTATATTCTTCAAAAATACAAAATGAAAAAGTAATTGTGGTCATTATTAAAAACAACAGTTATTTAATCAAACGACATTAAAGGACTAAAAATTGCGTACTGAAAAGTTAGCATTATATTTGCCCTAGTAAATTGACGTAATGGGGATGACTGGCTTTGACAGCGAGATGAATAGGTCTGTAAGCATGCCGAGCATGGTGAGACGGCTCGTAAATATCCAATTCACATTTTTTTAAACGGCGAGTCTAACTACGCTTTAGCTGCCTAATCTAGGATTAGAATAGCTTTTGCTCCGAGGATAGAAGAAGGTTTATCGCTTCCATCCCACCGAGCATCAAAAAAAGGATGAACTAGCCAATAAGGATGCCTTGACTTAGAAGCGAAATAAAAAGGATAAGGTTTGATTTTGGGAATGTACTCTTCCCGGTCTTACTCGAAAATTAATCGATTACTAAGCATGTAGAAAGCTTTCAGATTCCTTGTTTGGACCAGGGTTCGATTCCCTGCATCTCCACTACAACTCCACATTTCATTGAAGTGTGGAGTTTTTTATTGGCCTATATTATTGAAATGGGATAGATTTCTCATCGCTACATCACCTTAAGTATATGGAAATCGTTAAGTTGTGGAACACAATGAAAATACATAAATTATGAGAAATAAGACCCCTATAATCATTTTCACCCTATGGTTTCATATGGTAGCTACCTGTCAAACAAACGAAACAGACCAGTACTGCCATCAGATTCACTTACCCGGTGGTTGGTTTAACTACTCATCATATGTGGTGGCTGAGAATATGGATACTGAGGTAGTCATGAATTCCATCGATGATCATCTACTCATTCTAAAAAACAACAATGGTGATGCATATCTATCAGAATGGGGTTTTAATGGCATCGGTGAACTTGATTTCCGAGAGGGGTATCAAATAAAAACCAACACACCGGATATCCTTGAAATATGTGGATTAAAAGTGCAGCCCGAAGAACATGAGATTGCCATTGAGTCAGGATGGAATTCCATTTCTTATCTTAAAGAGACTCCTACTTCTGTGGAAGAGGTCATGCAAGGCTTAACAGACAATGGAAATTTAATCATCCTGAAAGATTACGAAGGGATGGCCTATTTACCCGAGCTAAATTTTAACGGTATTGGCAATATGCAACCGGGGCAAGGATACAAATTAAAAAGCAATACAAGCGGTACAATAAATTATCTTGCAGATAATGAAACAAATAGACCTCTAACCTACGAACCTGTGATCGCATTAAAAGACATTGCGTCTTTTCCAATTGGAATGTCTCTTCAAGCCAAAAACATCACACAAAACCCCCGATACAGCAATACCTTAAAAAGAGATTTCAATAGCCTAAGCGCAGAATATGAAATGAAAATGGATCCAATTTACAAAGGGATAAATCAGTACGATTTTAGCGCTGGTGACGCCCTTGTAAATTTCGCCAAAGAAAATGGTTTTCGTGTTTTTGGTCACGCATTAGTCTGGCATGCAGCGATCCCGAATTGGTTAAACAATTTTGATGGCAGCGACCAGGAATTTGAAAATTTAATTGAGACATACATTAAAGCAACCGTTACTCATTTTGCGCAAGAAAAAACAATCATTAATGGTGAAGAAGTTTCTGTTGTAGCCGGATGGGATGTTGTCAATGAAGCTTTCACAAATCAAGCAGAAAATGCTGTTTTCAGACAGCGAATGGGTGAAGATTATGTCGCTAAATGTTTCACCTGGGCACGTGAAGCAGACCCTGATGTTAAATTGTTTTACAACGATTACAATCTCGAATTTGACTTCAATAAAGTCAATCAGGTAACCAATATGATCGATGATTTTAGAGCTAATGGGATTCCCATTGATGGCGTCGGACTTCAAACTCACATTAACATCTCATATCCTCAAATAGCCACCTTCCAAAGTTGTTTGGACTTACTATTGGAAAAAGATGTCTTAATTCATTTTTCAGAAATCGATATGACGATAAATCGTGGTGGTGATATCACAGAATTGACTTATGAAAGAGCACTTAGTCAGGAAAAGAGATACAAAGAAATTGCAGAATTGTATTGTACCATTCCCGCTAACAAACGTTTTGGAATCACATTTTGGGGCATGCGAGACAATGAAAGTTGGTTGCTTAATTTTTGGGACAACCAAAATGAATACCCACTATTGTTTGACTCAAATTACAATTTTAAAATCGCCCACAGAGGTTTTATTGAAGGGCTGCATTAATTTTTCAATGTCAAGGCTATTTTGACAGCCGTTCATATCGATTTGTCATAAATGATTTGTATTCTTCACGATTGCCGGTAGATAAAAATGAATCATCAATAAGATCAAATGCATCATTTTTACACTCGTTAAACCTACTAAACACATTATTCATCTGCTTTTGACTCAAGCCCATTTTTGTTCCAAAATTTTCAAAATGCTCAAACTTTATTTTCTTCTTTTTACCTTCCAGAGTGAGTGCCAGTTCATCAGGATCTTCGGGTAACAAAATGGAAACATTTAATAAATCATACGCAGGAGATAACACCCACTTACCACCACTCAGGATCATTGAGAAATTCTTCAAATGCATATCATTATTTCCCGTTAAAAAACAAAACAGAGTCAATTCAAACAGACGTATTTTATCAAAAAGTGTATTGTCAGAATACTCCCCTACTGCCTTAGCTACTTTTTCCATAGAGCTTCTGTACTTATCGAAAGCTTCAGTAATTTGGAACATATCGATCATATGAATTTTACCCCCACTTATTGACCGATCTATGCGTTTTGTAATGTAAGCAAGCTCGCCAGAGCGCAAACGAATTAAGCTTGATGGAACAACCTTAATTCCAAAGAGCTCCGCTATTCTCATAGTCAGATGTTCATTCTCGGGCATTTGAGGATAATCATTTGTTGGGGGTTTAAAAATGTAATTCCCTCCTAATTCTCCTACAATAGTTAAACGGTGTACCCCTTTATTTTTAAACTCACTTGTCAGACCCATTGACAATTTTGCCTGTACACCGGGAACAGTAACACTTCTACATACAACCTTTTTTGCCAGTTCAACCATCTGTGATAAAGAATAATTCAATTCAAGTACGTGTTTCGTACCAAAAAACTTCTCACTACATTTTGTGTGAAAATGCAATCCTTCATCTATTGATTTATAGCAGCACAAACATTTATTCATCTGCTTCAACTTTGATTGGTTCAACGCTTACAGCTCCGATACAATTTTGACAACAAGCTAACAATAAACCCATTCTGTCGTTGGTATTAATTTTCCAGTTTTTAGCAGCAATTTCTAACAACCATCCCTCCGGAATTAATCCTTCAAAAAATGGAAATAATCGTTTTTCCTCATAAACCTTATCTCTTACAGGCATTGTAAATGTTAGAAACTGTGTAGGATAAGTCGCTACATAATCATGATCATACTGAAAAATATACGCACCATCATCTGTTTCAGTTAGCACTCCTGCATAAATATCATTATAAAATATTTTGGCTCTTCTCATAACGGAGACTTTTATCGTGATATTTCTTTTGAAGGAACAGCAGCCAATTCATGACCAAACATTTGCAAAACTACAGCAACCTTATCGAGATTGAGATTTGTTTTCCCTTGTTCTAACTTACGAATTACAGTTAATGCAACTCCGGCACGTTCAGCAAACTGTTCTTGCGTTAATCCCACTTGCTTCCTACTTGTTTTCACAAAATCCGATAAACTTTTCATTGTATGCTTTTAAATATAATTACATGCAAATATAACAAATTATATGCAATTAAGTATAATTACTTTGAAATTAACAAAATTATATGTTTAAAGATATAAAACAGCTGGAGCAAGTAGAAGAACGAATAAGTTACTCGCCTTCTTTCTGTAAACGCTGAACCGTGTAATTTCGCCAACGATCAAGTACATCCGAAAAATCCGAAGGCAACTCAGAATCAAACTGCATCCATTTTTCATCTTTTGGATGATGAAAACCCAATGATTTGGCATGTAAAGCATGACGAGGTATCACCTTAAAACAATTTTGAACAAACTGCTTGTACTTAGAAAAAGTTGTTCCTTTTAAAATTCGGTCACCTCCATAAACCTCATCATTAAAAATCGGATGACCTATGTGTTTGAAATGAGCCCTTATCTGATGCGTTCTACCCGTTTCCAACCTACATTCAACAAAAGTAACATAGCCGAAACGCTCTAAAACTTTGTAATGCGTTACTGCATGTCGGCCATAATCCTCTCCCTCTGGAAAAACATCCATGACTTTTCTATTTCTCAAACTTCTACCAATATTCCCTGTAATGGTTCCCTCATCGTCTTCAAAGTCTCCCCAAACAAGAGCACGATACCTCCGTGCCGTGATACGGTCGTGAAATTGCTTTTGCAAATAAACAAGGGCATGTTCTGTTTTTGCCACAACTAAAACACCCGATGTGTTTTTATCAATTCGATGCACCAAACCTGGGCGTGTATCATCATCACATTTGGCTAGCTTGTCGATGTGAAATTTTAGGGCATTCAACAGCGTACCTGTATAGTGACCGTAGCTTGGATGTACAACCATTCCAGGCTCTTTATTTACAATGACTAGGTGATCGTCGTCATGCACAATGGTTACAGGGATGTCTTGTGGGACAAGTGTTTTATCGCGCTTGGGAAAGTCCTGGGTCACGAGTATCACGTCATCGGGCTTAATTTTATAACTTGATTTGACAGCAACATTGTTTACCAGTACAAAGTTATGATCGGCTAGCTTCTGCACTTTATTACGCGTCATGTTGGCTATTTGATTCGTCAGAAACTTATCAATTCGCATCATTACCTGCTGGCCATCCACAATCAACTTATGGTGTTCATAGATCCCGTCTAAGCTCAAACCTTCAGTTGTATTAAATTCCTCTTCCTCCATCCTCTTATTCATTTAAAATACTATCGAGTCTAGCTTTCAAACTATCCTGTCTTATCAATTCAAGTGTGTCTATTATCAAATGTGAGCTGTCTTCTGTAAACCACAAGTTTACAAACGCACCTAAATCTATTCCCTCAGATTCCGCAACAGGCTCCTGCTTAATAACAAATGCATTAGCAGTGTCAACAACAGAAATATCGAAGTAGAACTCCCCTTTGTTTAAAGACAAATTCTGTAACCTCACATTCATATCCTTCTCAAAGTCACCTATAAAGTTTGGCATTTTGATTTGCCTTCCTTGTCCATTTCCGAGAACCAAATCGAGCTTTGTAGCCTTCTCTAACTTTTGACCTATCTCAATAATGGAATCTTGGTAAAGAACACCTAAAACAACATTCGCATGTTCATCATCTTCATATACAAAAGCACCGACCCTGAAACCTTTTGCTTTTAAAACAGACATATACTGTCGCAAAGAGCGATCGGTATATTCAGGAAGTGACAATAAGCTCACATTTTTAGGGTTTACGGTCAAATAAAGCTCTCTATCTTTTTTAACTCTTGACCCTGCTTTTGGCAATTGATCAATCACAGATCCTCTAGGATAATCTGCATTATAAGCCCCTGAATCAACGACAGAGAACCTCAGATTTAAATCTGAAAGGGTGTCTTCCACTTCATAAATAGAGAAACTTCGAATATCTGGAACGAGAATGGATTCACCATGCATCGTCATTTTATCAAGAACACGAAGAGATCCGTATACAAGGCCAATCAAAACAAAAGCACCCAAAAAAAGGTGAACGACAATTCGTTTCATAGTATGATTTTATAATCGGTAAAGATAGGAAACACTTTCATGCGACCAATAACCTATGAAAGCAATTAAATTGAATGAATCTTTGTGTTGAATGTAAGGGACTTTCATATATTCGCTATTCCATTAAACCAATCATCCAATGAAATCTATCATAGAAACATCTCAGGCTCCCGCTCCGATAGGTCCTTATTCTCAGGCAGTACTTTCAGGGAATACGCTTTACACTTCAGGTCAAATTGCAATAAATCCGAAGAGTGGTGACTTAATCATGAACACTATTGAGGAAGAAACACACCAGGTCATGACCAATGTTAAAGCTGTTTTAGCCAAGGCGGGAATGAATTTCGATCACGTGATTAAGACGTCAATTTTCATTTCTGACATGGATAATTTTGGTCGAATAAACGAAATCTACGGTCAATATTTTACTGCAAATTTCCCTGCAAGAGAAACGGTTGAGGTAGCCCGATTGCCAAAAGATGTAAACGTTGAAATTTCTATGATTGCTGTAAAGTAATCTAAAGTTCTTAACCGGATTTGAGCCTTATTTCAGTGCATCAACCCACCTTTCTCTCAAAAAATTCTGCTGCGATGTAGGTGCTTTAACTGAGGCAATCGTGTACATTGGATAATACTTTTGGTTTGAAAAGTCGACCGTTATATTCAATGTCTCAAAGCGCCGTTCCAACTTCATACGAAGCTGTTTTTTTCCTTTGAAAGAACCAAGAACCTCTTTGGTAACATCCCGTTCTTCAACAGACAAAATAACATCGCCTTCTGCAATTTTAAGTTCATCACCAGGGCCTCCAAGAACGACCTGTTTCACGACAAAAGATCCGCGTTGGATAACTCCCTTTAGACCCATCTGGGAAGCAAAAAAATCTCTATTTTCACTTTCCTGAATCCTCAACCCTACACAGGCGAAAACTTCATCCAAAGATTTTCGGAAATCTTTCGTGCCGTAAACATGATCTTCAATCGTGCGGAGAACACTGTCTCCTCCGAAACGGACCAATTCATGGACCAAATCTTCTTCGGAAAGACCTTTTGATTTACAAGCATGATTTTCATACAAACTTGTCATCACATCTCTCAGAGATTCCTGCCCATTCGTCTTCTGCAATATATAGATGTCGATCATTAAAGCGCAAAGCGCTCCCTCCGTATAAATGGAAACTTTACGATTCGGAATACCCTGCACATAACCATCCAGCCAAGTATCAAAACTAGAATCGGCGACAGACATGTTGCTTCGCCCACCGTTGTGGAAATGCTTTAAAAGATTTTCTTCTTGTGTTTTTAAAAATTGAGTTTTTGTAAAAACTTTTGATCGCATTAAGTACAAATCCCCCATATACGTAGTAACCCCTTCGTAAAGATATCCCATGCGGGAATAATTTTCCTTAGAATAGTCATATGGGAAAAGTGATTTAGGTCGAATTTGCTTCACATTCCAAGTATGATATAACTCGTGAGAAGAAACACCCAATAAGGATTCGTAAAGCTTATCCGTCATCAACTCATCTCCAGGGCCAAGAGAAATAACCGTACTTGCTGTGTGTTCTACACCGTGGTAAGTTTTGTAGGGAAGAATCTGATTGATGAAATGATATTCTGAAACCGGAAAGTGCCCGAAGTCTTCCATCTGTTGTATCGTGAATGCCTTAAAATCATTTAAGATTCGGGACCAATTTGGCTCGCATTTACCTTGAAACCAAACATGAAAAAACACAGCGTCAACCTGATAAATTTTATGTTTAAGCGAATTGGATGCTACCCATGGGCTCTCTGCAAGTTGGTCGAAATTATTAGCTCGTAAATGGCGCCCCTTTTTCTCGAGAGAACAAGCTATTTCATAGTCATCCGGAACATTTAAATGAACCTCACAAGATTCTTCGATTCTGCCAGGAACATACAAACAACAATTCACCGGATTTACATACAATTGCTGTTCGTCTAAGTAAGTAGACCCTGCATTAAGCTCATTCGCATAATAATTATACTTAACGACGACATTTCTTACATTGGGAGTAAAAACTCTCCATGTATCCTTTGTAACCTTCTCAAACTTCAGAGGATTCCCCTTTGTATCAAGAACATTTAAAGATTGTATATTCTTCGCAAAATTACCCAGCTCGTATCTTCCTGGTCGCCATGCTGGTAGCTGCAATGTTAACTCTGATTCGATGTGTTCCGAAATGCGCATTTCTATATCAATAAAATGCCGATGCGGTTGTTTGTATGAAAACTTATAGCGTATCACTAAAATCTCTTATTTACGATTGATCAAAGGAGGGAAATCGCTCCTCAAACTGAAATGCCTCGTGCAAACGCACTCCTTTATCTGTTTCTTTCAAAGAACAGCAGGAATGAAAATAATCATGTTCTAAAAATAAAGTATATCCTTTACGAACAACTGTTTCTAAAAAAACCTTTTTCTCTTGCAATGTGATCAAAGGCTTGGTGTCATATCCCATGACATATGGTAAGGGGATGTGCCCCACAGATGGCAATAAATCGGCAGCAAAAACAACCGTTTTATCTTGATATTTAATGTGAGGTATCATTTGTGACTCGGTATGACCGTCAGCAAAAAGGACATCAAAACCTGGCAAAAAAAGGCCATCGGTTTTTACAAAATCCAATTGCCCAGAGGCTTTCATAGGCTCTAAATTCTCCCTTAAGAAAGAGGCCTTTTCTCTATCATTAGGGTTCATTGCAGTTTTCCAGTGAGCCTCATTAGACCAATAAGTTGCATTTTTGAATACAGGAACTAGTTCTCCTTTTTCATCGTATTTAATCCCCCCACCACAATGATCAAAATGCAAATGTGTTAAAAACACATCGGTAATATCATCCGGGTGATACCCTTCTTTTGCGAGAGATGAAATCAAGGAGTCATCTCCATGAAGATGATAATAACTAAAAAACCTATCACTTTGCTTATCTCCAAGTCCATTATCAATCAATACTTTTCGATCACCATAGTCGACCAACATACTTCGCATGGCCCAGGGGCATAAATTATTTTCATCTGCAGGATTTGTTCTTTGCCAAATACTTTTGGGTACGACGCCAAACATAGCCCCTCCATCCAATTTAAAATTACCGGTTTCTATAGATTTTATTTTCATAACTATCTTATTTTCTATAAAGATACACAGATGACACTTTATTCCGATAGTCTTTATTAGATATTTGAGGAGACACCCCTAATGCCTTAAACAAACACAATAGCATATAGTGATGTGAATTTACTATATTCGAATCCTTGAAATTCATCTAAAAAATGGCGGATACATTATTAAAGAAAAAAGCCAATTTTGGGACTGCGCCCGTATTTATGACGGCTATCTCAACAATTCTTGGTGCTATATTGTATTTAAGATTTGGTTATGCTGTCGCTCATACCGGTTTTATAGGTGCAATCGCTATTATTATCATTGGTCATTTGGTAACCATCCCAACGGCCATGGCTGTTGCAGAAATTGCTACGAACCGAAAAGTAGAAGGTGGTGGAGCATATTATATTATTTCTCGTTCATTTGGATTAAATATTGGTGCTGCAATTGGGATAGCACTATTTCTTTCTCAAGCTATTTCTGTTGCTTTTTACGTCATTGCTTTCGCGGAAGCCTTTATGCCTTTTGCTGAGTTTTTATTAAGCAGTTATCCTTTTCTCGAACCTTATGAAATCTATCTCGGAAACAAAAGGTTAATCGGAATTGTAATGATGATTTTCTTGAGTTTTGTGATGCTCACAAAAGGAGCTAACATAGGAATGAATTTGCTTTATTACGTGGTCGCTGTACTTTTTGTGTCGCTGGTAATGTTTTTTATGGGCAAACCTATAGAAGGACATGAATTAACCGATGTAGACTTCATTTCTTCCATCTCAAACCCAGACTCATTCTTCTATGTGTTCACCATTATATTTCCAGCATTTACGGGTATTGCAGCTGGACTGGGATTGTCTGGAGACTTGAAAAATCCAAAAAAATCAATCCCAAAGGGAACACTATTAGCTACAGCTGTTGGTATTGTTGTATACATAGCTGTTGCATTAAAACTCGTCCTATCAGCTTCACTGGATGACTTGGCTTCCGATCAGCTGATCATGAGTAGAATCGCTATTTGGGCCCCTATTATACCCATTGGTCTGGCATGTGCAGCTGTATCCTCAGCATTAGGATCTGTTATGGTAGCACCCAGAACACTTCAGGCTTTAGGCGTAGATAAAATATTTCCAACTTTAACGTTAAACAATTGGTTGTCCCGAAACAAAAAAGGAACCATAGAACCTATTAACGCTTCCGTTGTTTCCTGTATCATCGCTTTTTTCTTTGTCTTTCTTGGTGACATTAATTTAGTTGCTGAAGTCATCGCTATGTTTTTTATGGTGACCTACGGAGCCATATGTTCCATTTCTCTTTTGGAACATTTTTCAGCAGACCCCTCTTACCGACCTACATTCCGATCCAGATGGTACATTTCGCTTCTTGGTGCTGCGCTTTCTTTTTGGTTGATGTTTAAAATGAATTCTACATATGCATTGGTATCCATAAGCTTTATGGTCCTTATTTACGCGTACATCAGTAAATACAACACATCAAGAGGAGGCATAATCAAGTTATTTAAAGGCGTTTTATTCCAACTGAGTAGACAACTTCAAATTTTTGTGAGAAAAAAAGAATACAACAGTGCTGATGATCACTGGAGACCTTTTGCTATTTGTATATCTGACATAACACTTCAAAAAAGAGATGCTTTCGATTTTATGCGTTGGATTTCACATAAATATGGATTTGGGACGTACATGCATTTCATTGAAGGCTACCTAAACAAAGAATCTCATATTAAATCACAAAAAACACTCACCAAACTTCACAGCCTTGCAGAGGGCTCTCGATCTAAAGTCTACCTTGATACCATTATCAGTCCATCGTACACATCTGCTATCGCTCAAGTGATTCAACTTGCAAGTATTTCGGGAAAGGGCCATAACCTGATCGTTCTGGAATTCGAAAGAAGCGATCAAGAGAAATTACAACAGATCATCACAAATCATCATCTACTTACAGCTACAGATTTTGATGTATGCATACTCAACACAACATACAGGTCTTTCGGATACAAAAGAGACATACACATCTGGATCTCTCCTGACGACTATCAGGACTCAAACCTAGAAATTCTCCTAGGATACATACTACTTGGACATAAAAACTGGAAAAATGCAACGATTAAAATTTTCTCAATTTATGCCGAAGGCACCATTGAAAACCAGAAAGAACGACTCCTTGAGCTTATTCAAGTGGGGAGGTTACCTATTTCGCCTTCCAACATTAATCTGATTGAAAGAAGTGAGACACATGACATCAAATCTATCATCAATGAGCAATCGGCAATAGCTGACTTCACATTGATTGGTTTCGATGAAAAAGTACTAGAAAAAGAAGGAACATCGTATTTTGAAGGTTATAATAAGCTTGGAAACATTCTTTTTGTCAACTCAATGAACAAAAAAGAAATTAAGTAAGTATTTTTGCATAAAAATTTAGTTTGAAAGATACCGTTAAGCCCTACAAAAATTCTTCCTCGTCAAAGAAGGTACAAGTTGCCGAAATGTTTGACAATATTGCTGGAAATTATGATTTTCTAAATCATTTTCTTTCCCTAGGTATTGATATCTTCTGGCGTAAACAATTGGTGAAGCACTTGACCAAACAAGCACCAAAAACAATTTTAGATGTAGCTACTGGAACTGGAGACCTAGCAATCGCTATGCTTAAAACAAATCCAGACAAAGTTATTGGTGTAGACATTTCCAATGGGATGCTCGAAGTAGGGCGTAAAAAAATGAAAGAAAAGTCACTGGATCACATCATCACTCTTGAACAAGCTGATTCAGAAGATCTTCCCTATGAGGATGAAACTTTTGATGCTGTATGTGTTAGTTTTGGTGCACGTAACTTCGAAAATCTGGAAAAAGGGCTTTCCGAAATGAGAAGGGTACTTCGCGAAGGAGGTAAATTGTACATTCTGGAATTCTCGCAACCTACATCATTCCCTTTCAAACAGATCTACCAATTCTACTTCAAAGCAATATTACCGCTCATTGGTAAAGTGCTTTCTAAAGACAATTCAGCATACAGCTACCTTCCCGAATCTGTTAGTGCATTTCCTCACGGGAAAGAACTCAACAAAATCATAGAAAAGTGTGGTTATACCAATGCTAAAAACATTCCGTTAACCTTAGGTATATCCTCAATTTACATCGCTAAAAAATGAAGAACCTAGAGCTGCTATTTTTACTGGTAATCTTTAGCTTCTCTGCGCAAGCACAAAAGCAACAAATCATTGCGTTAAGTAATTATGATTATAAAAAAATTCATTTTGGAATGGGTTTAGACTTTGGTCAATATAACCTCATCAATGACTTGAACGATCGTTTTTACCAGAATACCGATATCTTGAGTATTGAGACAGACAGTGATATCGGAATAGGCGTTTCGTTTATTTTACCTGACCTAAGAATAAATGATCGATTAAACCTTAGACATGTTCTCACGGTTAAAACCATCCAAAGAAATATCAATTACCGATTTAGTCCGGACCATGATGGTCCTAAAGAAGTTACAAAGCGTGTTGAATCCTGGTTTGTAGAGTCTGGTGTTCACTTAAAATACAGAGCAGATCGAATCAACAACTACCGAGCCTTTTTATTTATTGGTCCTAACATAGGGATTGATATGGCTTCTGAAAAAGATGTTCTTGACGAAGAAATATTCAAACTCAACCGCAGCAATTTTGCTCTTGAAATTGGAGCCGGTTGTGATTTTTATTTCGAATACTTCAAATTTGCACCTCAAATAAAATATTCTCACGGACTGACAAACCTCATTGTATCTGATGGTACAATTTACACAAGCCCTATAGATGGGTTCTACTCCAGAGGATTTCAAATATCCCTTACTTTCGAATAAATGCAAAAGGAGATTACCATAAGCGTATCCCCAAAAGCTGCTTCCGATGAAAATTCGATAAAATTTAGCGCTGCCAGAAAACTCAAGATTGACGTCAGTCAAATTAGTGATATCGTTCTTCAAAAACGCTCTATTGATGCGCGTTCTCGAAAAATTAACATTCATTTAAATGTTACTGTTTTCACAAAAGGACAAAAAGCAGAAAACAAAACACATCAAAGAGACTATCAAAATGTTTCAACAGCTACGCCTGTGGTTATTGTTGGATCCGGACCCGCAGGACTTTTTGCTGCACTACGCTTGATTGAGCTGGGCCTAAAACCTATTGTTTTAGAACGTGGAAAGGACGTCATAGAAAGGCGAAAAGATCTAGGTAAAATCCACAAACATGAGGTGATTCCTGACTCCAATTACTGTTTTGGAGAAGGTGGTGCGGGAACCTATTCTGACGGAAAACTTTACACACGTTCCAAAAAAAGAGGATCTGTACAAAGAGTACTTGAAATTTTGGTAGGGCATGGTGCTGTTAAAGATATCATGATTGATACACACCCACACATTGGCACCAATAAACTCCCAAAGATTATCGCCAAAATGCGAGAAAACATTCTCGATTCTGGAGGTGAAATTCATTTCAATACTAGAGTCGAAGATTTGATCCTGAGTGGAGATAAAATATCGGGAGTTATCGATCAAAATGGCCACAAAATATTGGGTCATTCAGTAATTCTTGCAACCGGGCATTCCGCAAGAGATATATTTCACTTATTGAACCGACATAAAATTAAAATAGAAAGCAAGTCCTTTGCTCTTGGGGTCCGTATAGAACACCCTCAACCTATTATCGATCGTGCCCAATACCATTGTGATGTTCGAAGTAAATACTTACCTGCAGCCTCCTATAAATTTGTTCAACAAGTAAATGGCAAGGGTGTATTTTCTTTTTGCATGTGTCCAGGGGGGCATATTGTACCTTCGGCTACTTCACCGGGTGAAGTCGTTGTCAACGGAATGTCTGCATCTACCCGAAGTTCGCGTTATGCCAATTCAGGAATGGTTGTAGCTATAGAACCGGAAGATCTTCAAAATTATTCTAAACACGGAGAATTAGCTGGATTGGTATTCCAACAAGAGATGGAAAAAATGGCATGGGAAGCCGGTGGTAAAACACAAGCCGCGCCTGCGCAACGCATGGTAGATTTTTCGAACGGCAAATTCTCAAATACTCTAAACGATTGCTCCTATATTCCCGGAATCAATTCCGCTCCGCTTCATGAACTTTTACCTTCAATGATAGGAAATAGACTTCAAGTAGGATTTAAAGCTTTTGGGGGGAAAATGAATGGTTACTTTACCAATGAGGCAAACATCCTCGGAGTTGAATCCAGAACCTCCTCTCCTGTTCGTATACCAAGAGACGAATCGTTGCTTAGCCACCCCCAAATCACCAATCTTTACCCTTGTGGAGAAGGCGCAGGCTATGCGGGTGGGATCGTTTCTGCAGCCATAGACGGAGAACGCTGTGCGGAGGCAATCAAAAATAGTTATTCGTGACCCATTGATATTTCAAACCGGCCCTTATCGGAATCCCATTTGCCGTATGAAGAATTCAGCATTTCATTCATCTTATCCCCATTTTTTAGAGCTTCCGTTTCTAAAATATGAAATTGAGAGCTTTCATCAATCCAGAAAACACGATCGGCAATTTGAACAGCTGTTGCCCAATCGTGAGAACTCATAATGATTGACTTCCCTTCTTCTCGAGTAAACTTCTTTAAAAGAACAGACAACTCCATGGTATGTGCCAAATCCAAAAAGGCCGTTGGCTCATCCAACAGTAAAACATCTGTTTGCTGAGCCAAAGCACGCGCCAAAACAACTCGTTGACGTTCTCCATCACTCAAATCAGACATCCATCGATTGGCATAGTCTAGTGCATTAACTTTAGTCAAACTCTTTTGAACAATAATTTCATCTTCTGGATTCAATCTTGCATTCCATGATAAATACGGATATCTACCGGTTACCACAACATCTTTGGCTTTCATACTTACATCTCGTAGTGAGTCTGTTAAAACCACGGCCATTTCTTTTGCTTTTTCCTCAGCAGAAAAAGAGGCTAAAGATTTACCTTTCAATTGAATTTCTCCTGTAACAATTGGCAATATCCCCATCAAGGTTTTTAACAACGTTGACTTGCCTCTTCCATTGGCTCCTAATAAGCAGATCAACTCTCCTGAATAAAGATTAAAGGAAACATCTTTCAATACAGCTTGAGCATCGTAACCCACAGAAACACCTTCAACTGATATGTACAAATCCTTATGCAAAACGATTCTTTTTGAGTAAATAATAAATGACAAAGGGTGCCCCAAAAAGAGATGTAATGCTGTTAATGGGTAATATGATCGTGAAGCCTGGAACTTGGGCAATTACATCACAAAGTAACGCGACACAAGCCCCGGTAAGAGCGACCAAAGGAATGGTTATTTTATGATCTGATTCGTCAACCCATAAGCGAACCAAATGAGGGACTGCCATTCCTAAAAAAGCAATTGGTCCACAATAGGCAGTAACCCATGCTACTAGCACGCCCACCAGATACAACAACTGTCTGCGAATCGACTTTATAGAAACGCCTATACTCTGGGCGTAAGATGTTCCAAGCAATAGACTGTTTAAGTGTTTAGATCGGGAATAAGCAAAAACCAATCCCAAGACTAAAACGGGCAACATGATTTGAAGGTCGGTCCACTGTGTTTTAGCAAAGGAACCCAAACCCCAAAGCACAAAACTTTGAATTTCTTCAGATTTGGAGAAATACTGAAGAACACCGACCAAAGCCCCAGTTATATAAGATATCATCAAACCTAATATCAATAAACTCACAGAAGAACGAAAACGTTTTGAAGCCCATATCATACTAACGAGAACCAATAAAGAACCCAAACAAGCAGCAATGGGAACGGAGAACAAAAATGTTCCTGAAAAAAGTAACAATAGTAAAGCAACTCCAAAACTGGCCCCAGAGCTAATCCCCAAAACATAGGGGCCTGCCAATGGGTTTCGAAAAAAACTTTGCATCAACAATCCTGAAACAGCCAATGCAGACCCCGCAAAACATGCCGTTAAAGCTTTGGGTATGCGATAATCGAAAACGATAGCCTCGTAAGATACGTGTGACCAACCGTTCCCTTTGATGTATTGAAAAAAATCAGACAGAGGGATATTGACAGAACCAACTAAAATATCGGCAATGAATATAAACACCAGAAAAAGTGTCATCAATAAGACTCTAAAATTTGTTTTATTCATCCACAAGAGGTTTGTAATATTTCAATGCTCTGGTTGGTAAAATTTCTGGATGAAAAATTACAATTAAATCCGCTAACAATTCATCGACATACAACAAGCCTGATTCCCAATAATCATTCCCCCCCAAACCATTCATTCGAGCATTGTTATTGAAAGCTTTTTTATTACGGAAAGCCTCGAAAAGTACTGCATCGGGCATGACCTTTTGAACTTCCGTATAGGAGGAATAGGCTCCGGTGTTGATCCAATAATCACTATCGTAAGCTTTTTGGTAAACCACCTCCCAATCCATAGGTATACTTCGATTTACCTTCAGGGTATCCCAAGGGTAATAAGCCCCAGCATCTTCAATCAAATGTGCCGAATAACTAAGCCCACCGGGCATATGCCATTGTTCTTTAAAAGGCATATTTATGAGTGCTTTAGGACGGTAAACGACATCAGCAGTCAATGCTTTGAGATTTTCGTAATTTGTTTTCACAAGGTCAAAAATAGAATCTGCTTCGGTTTCTTTGTTAAAAAAACAGGCGAAAAACCTAATCCATTCAGCCCTACCCAAGGGGTGCTCCTCCAGATATTCATAGCCGTAAGCAAAAGAAATGTTTTGGTGTTTCTCTGCAATACCGGCAGTATTGCCCTGCCAACCAAAAGAATAAACTAAATCAACCTGAGCCATAAGCAAAGCCTCATGATTCATCTTATCCAGACCTCCCAATTCAATAACATCTCTTTGTTCCATATCATTTCGAATGGAATTAGAACTGATGTAATCCTTCTCATCTACAGCAACTAAAACATCATTCAAACCCAAAGATTCTATGTAAGCTGCATAAACAGATGAAAGGGACGCTAATCGTTTTACAGGGGTTTGAATGAATCCTTGTTTTGACTCATTTGATAAATAGTATCTGTGTAGCGTATCTTTTTTTTCTGGAGAAAAAACCAAAAGCTCTTTGTGGTCTTCGTAATAGTTTACAGCAAAGCCTTTAGCATATTGAATTTCCAAGCTATCTAAACATGCATCAGACGAAGCCACTTCTCTAATTTCTTGTTGCTGACAAGAAAAAAACATAAAAATCATAAGTATGACAGATAACCTTTTCATGGCTCTATAAAATAAAATTTGGAGGGAATCATTCCTACACCCCATTCTTCAATAAAATTATACTGCTTGTCATGTACACGCACAAGGCCATTCTGAACATAATTAATAGCATCAGCAAGATAGATTTTATCTTCCGTTATCGACAAACCATAAAAAATACGACCATCGGCTGGTATCACGGGTGATGAATTTACATTTACAGAGCTTACGTCAATATGCCACAATCCATTAGATAAAAAATAGATGTTATTTCCATCGCCGCTTACAAATAAATCTGTAGGATTTTCTCCAACAAAAGTATAAGAATGTACAACATCAAAGGTCTCGGCATCTAAGGAAAATAGATGACCTACCCCATTTTCCGACCCGCAAACCCAGAGTCTGTTTTGAAGGTCTATCTTCAAGCTTTTCACAGAAGTTGGAACCGATATACGATATACGATAGCATCTTGTTTCGTATCAATCACACAGATTTGATTGAACTCCATATTTAAAAGATAAACCAAATCTCCAACCTGAACCATTTCTTCTGTCCAACCCTCACAGGCTATGTAAGAAGATATTTCGCATGAATTTAAATCTACAACAGCAATTTTATTCGAATAAAGGTCGCTTACATAGGCTTTTTCAGAGTTTACAATATGAAAATATCTCGGAGAAGTAAAACCCGAAATGGTGTTTAACCATGAAAAACTATTTGGGTCTATGACCTCAACTTTACCTGAATTATTTAAAACCAGAAATGCTTTGTCTTCATTCAATGTGATGGACTGCAATACATCTCCCAGCGGTCGGCCATTAACCCTCTGAAAGACCTTGTTTAGAATCGTTTCTTTTTCAGAATCGTAGATGCTTAAAGTAGCATTTCCCCACTGAAAGTTACCTTCATTTGCAACAAGTATCCCCTCAGATAAAAAGAGGTCTTTTTGAGGAGAAACATCTATTTTATCACAGGATGAAATCAGCACAACCAATGGCAATATGAATCTACATAACCTCATTTTCTGACAATAAGTTTAAATCTATGTATTTCTCCAAAAACTTCATATTCTAAAACATACAACCCCAAAGAGCTCACGTATTCTTGTAGGTGAATTTCCGAACTGGAGTCGATGTGTACAACACGACCAAAAACATCAATCAATTTTAGATTTTCAATGGGACTAAGTGAGTTAATCTGTAAAGCAGACTCAATGGATACTGGATTTGGATATACTGTTACACTTGTATGTTCAGAAGTTGATAAGGCGTTTTGATGCATGACCCCTATGGCGTCTAAATCAAACCCTCCTTGATCAAAAGCTGTGGGCCAAGGGTCGTTGATTGTTCTACCATAAGAATCTAAGGATGCATAAAGCGGGTCAATACTTCCCACAACATCTACAACTCGGATGTGTGTAATTGTCGTGATGTCTAAATCTCGATAGCCTCTTAATTCATTGAGATCAAAAGGGGTCCCCCATTTTGCCGGATACTTCCCTGCGAGATTGTGAATCTCAGAGGACTGCAACAAACCAAAAGTGCCGACCTGCGCTTCACAACTTGTAGTAGATTGAGAAGGGAAACGATAAAAATTCTCTCCGTCAGAACTCACCTCTACAAAGGCCAACTCTAAAAAATGGGCGTCAAAAGCATTTTCATATACCGCAAAATCGTACCCCTCACCATCAAAAATAGCTGGCTCAAAAAAGAAGGTTGCAGAACCTCCATCACCCAGACTCAATACAGCGGGATCAGGAGACCCATATGCAAAATCAATTTCACCAAAACTAACCTTACCCAAGGTTGTGTCAGCTATATTAACCCATCCTCGATCAACAGTGCCTTTATCAGCCCAATTTACGATCAAAGGTGAATCCATTGAAACGGCAATACTGCCTTCTTGACCGACTTCTGGAGAGTGTTGTGCCAGCACAGTACAACCGATGAAAAATGTTATGTTGATTAGCTGCTTAATCATTTCAAAATGATGCTCTGTTAATTAAATCTCAGTACAATTAATACTTTATTATTTTCTCAACAAATGAGCCTACTTTGACAAAATAAACTCCACCAGTTAATTCCATCAATGAAACTGCACTTCCTGCTTCGACCGTTTGAGTTATAATTCGTTTACCTGATAAATCAAAAATGCTCATAATCCCATCAATATTTATCGTCAATTGATCATGAGCAGGGTTGGGGTATACAGAGAATGGTTCGTATGCAAAATCATCAACACCAACCGTATTTACCCTCAAGTCATCCATACAAAAGTAAGCGGGTGTATTCATTCCATATTGCCCTGTATCCGAAGAAGAAAACTCAAATGACAACTCAGAAATATTGCCCAACTCAGATACATCAAGCCAAGTCCAATCCGATACAATGTAGTCTTTACTCGAATCCTCGAATCGATAGTCAGCCAAATAAAACTCTAGGGTGTCCTTCACCTCACCGTCAAGTTTTCCGATAATAGATAATTTAAACCAATCCGAATCCTCTCCGGTTTCACCACCAAACTTTTTCGCAAAATCATCTCCATACAGCATAGAAAGCACCGAATAAGTAGAATTTGTAATGTAAAATCCATCCACTACTTTTGTGTCAAAAGCAATTTTCGAATCGTTCGTACCTAAAGCAAAATTTGTTCCACTGAATGCAGCGCCTGTATAAACACTATACTGATTAGCCCAACCAGCAGTTATTTCATCCACTTGACTCGAAATGGAAAACCCACTCCAAGAAGACCATTCTGGATTAAAGGAATTGTAAAACTCAAATCCAGACTCTACAAAAGCTCCAGATAAATCAGCTCCATTCCAAACCCCTGATACATCAAAATTTATCGACTCAAAATCAACCACTTGGGCGTCTAATTTCACAATCAGGAACGTAAAGGCAATTAATGTAATTAAAGATTTTCTCATTTCTTAGTTGTTTGTTTGTTATAAATAAAAGTTAATATTAAAGTTAAAATGCCTTCCCGGCATAGGTCTATTTTGAACCATTTGATAATTTGCATCCCATAAGTTATTCACCTGAAAACCTATATTAATGGGTTCGCCTTGCATTTCATAGGAATATTTAATTCCAACATTTGCGAGTGAATAAGGGTCTAGATAACTTTTGTGGTCTACCGAAGTGTACCTTACAGACTCAAAGTGATGCTGGTAATGCCATGTAATCTTTTCTACTTCCATAGAAATCCTCTGATTGGTTTGAAAAACAGGTATGTACATTAACTGTCTCGATCCGATCATTTCAGTATTTAGATCCTTGACCATTTGGTAAGATGAGGTTGTTTCATAAGTAAAAACACACCATGAATTATGGAATTCGTAAAGCCCTTCCAATTCAAATCCTATCTGTTCAACCAAAGATTTATTTTCAGGAACCCAATAACTTTCAACAGCACTTGGCAACCAGATGATCCAGTTTTTTATTTTACCATAATACATAGACATCCCCATTCGTTTTTTAACATGCGTATTTGACTTCTCATACACGAGTCTCAGGTTACTCATCCATCCAACCTCTTCGAGCAAGTTTGGATTTCCCCCTGGATCCCAAAATCTATCGTTGTATGAAGGGCGTTTGTATGATCGATAACTTCCACAAGCAAGCAAAATATTCGGGTTCAATTTGAGTTGAAATGAAATACTTGGTAAAAAAGGACTCAACTCATTATCTACGATTTCTTGTCTTGCTCCTGAAACGATCAAAACATTATCACTCAAATGTTTGTTGTGGTTTAGACCTAAAGTAAATCGAGTTTCGCTACCACGTAAATCATTGATATTAGTACTAGTGACTGAATCTAACTGCATACTACTCTCAAGTCTCAAAATCTCTTTACCCTTAAGATCCCACCTGAAATCTTGGCTGATTTTGTATCGATGAGTTGTGTGATTTGAAAACACGTTTTTTAACGAATCCTCGTAAGACAAATCAGAATGATGGTAAGAGACATTAGCATTCCACTCAAATTTCTCTTTTTGATGATTCACATGAAAAAGTAAAATGTTCGACTCATCTTCTTGTTCGGCTGTTGATTGTGCCTCAGAAATAGAAGGGGCTAATTCTCTAAAAGTTCCCTGATGCCAGTACCGTATGTCAGCACTCCAATACCTATTGAAACGTTTTACATAAGATGTTTGAAATCCTTTACTTGAAAATGAAGCATGTTCTAAATCTCTTTTTTCACCATTTAAGTAAGGATCATTGAAAGAATAATCGTTTTCTGCATGATGCAAGTAAAAACGGATGTCAAAAGCGTTTTTGGCATCTGAAACTTGTGATGATAGACCGTACATTTGTTTACCAAAACTACCGACAGAAAAGTTAAGTTGTGTATTGTAAGCTTGATTAAACCGATATTTATTACGCAAGTGAATAGATCCGCCAAGTGCACCTTCACCAAGTAAAGAACTCAAGCCTCCTGACTGCACCTTCAGTTCATCAACAAATAATGCAGGTATTAGTGTAAGATCTTGTTGGCCTGTAGTCGCTAAATTTAAGATAACTCCATTCCAAGAAATCTGGGTATGTGAAGCACCAGCACCTCTGAATGAGGCGCTTGACAAGCCTCCTACTCCGTATGAACGGATGCGAACATGTGATTTGTTCGATAACAATGAAGCTATGTCCGTAAGACGATTATCTCGTAGCGAAGTTCCTAAATCAAGTACAGAAGAACCCACAGCCCATAGAGATAGCTTATCGTCAGACAAGACAATTTCTTTGAGTACAGGAATATTGGTATTCAATAAAGAATCCTTTTCCTGAGCAAACAAAGAGATCGTTAACAAACTAAATCCCATGAATAAGTTCGTATTCATAATTTTGTTTTACACAAGTAAAAAAAAGCATAGAAATGCGCGAGCGTTTCACATCACCTTTTCACCGAAAGTTGTGAGTATATTTTCTTAGGCAGGTCTTCTGACTTACTCTACCTTGCCGGTCTTCCCATTAATTAAAACAGTGACCACTAGAATTGACAAGGCTGCTACAGAGCTTACAGCTGCGGGAACAGTCTGGGAGTCTCACCCAATTCCCTTTTAAGGCTCCACCGGAAAGGTTTCACCACCAAAGTTTGTAAAGATAAGTTAAATATATGGGGCGACCACCAAAGTAGCTACATAAGAGTGAAAAGCAATCGATTCAGGAAAAGTTACTTGGAGCGAAATTCAGATAAAACAATAGCTGTAGCTGTAGCTACGTTCAAAGAGTCGATACTTGAATTTGAAAAATTTGGTATCGTAATGTTTTGGTTTACAATCTGATTAATTTCATTTGAAATACCATGAGACTCACTTCCCATAACTAAAATAGATTTCTTACGGAATTTAGATGTATACAGAGAGTCTCCATTTAAGTCACAAGCATAAATCTGATGCGTTTTGAGCTCTGACAACATCAATGCTAAATCTCCATAATGCAATTGAACACGATCAATAGACCCCATTGCAGATTGTACAGTTTTAGGATTGTATTGCTCTACAGAGTCCGTACTACACAAAATATGTTTAACACCAAACCAATCGGCTAAACGAATAATCGTCCCAAGATTACCTGGATCTTTAACAGAATCAAGAGCCAACAACAAAGCCTCAGACTTGACCTCAGAAAAGGATGCTTTTTCATTCTGCTTCAATACCAATAAAACCTCATTGGGTGTTTTTAATGTGGACACCTGCTCCAAATCTTTTTCACTAAGCTCGAAACAGTTCTCGTTATTTAAATATTCAGGGTGATCATTAAACCAATTCGAAGTCGCATACAAAGCAAACCAAGGTGATGCCTTTAGCATTTCCTCCACAATCTTCTTTCCTTCAACAACATATAGACCACTTTTTAATCGCTCTTTTTTGCGTTGAAGGCTTCTCAAATTTTTGATCTGACTTTTACTTAACATGTTTACAAAGATTAAAAAAAGAAATCAAGCACCATAGCAGCAGACACGATTTTGACTTTAAAACCGAATCCATTTAAAATCAATCCACTTTGAATTGAAAAACATTTCACAAGCACACAACCTAATTCAATAACCTCAAAAGCATACAAACTTTCAATTAATAACGTACAACTTTCCACAAGACATTACTACATTTGTAAAAAAAGAGGATTGAATTCAAGGCTGAACATAAAATTAACATCCATTGCCATATGTATTGCAATTTATTTTAGCAATTGTAGTACCAGCAAGCATTTGGAGGGCAATCGACATCTACTAACCAAAAATACGGTTACCGTTGATGGTCAAAAAGTTAAGAATAAGGAGGTGTTTGCGCTAATCAAACAAAAACCCAACAAAAAAATACTGGGTTTCATTCCTTTGTATCTTAACATTTACAATCTATCATCTCCTCAAAACAAAAATCATTATTTCAAAAAAATCGGAGAATCTCCGGTAATCTTGAACCAAAGTCTACTCAATAAGTCGACATCTCAAATCAACCTTTACTACAAGAATAATGGCTTTTTTGATGTAAAAACTACTACAGAAATTCATAAAAAAAAGCACAAAGCAAAGGTTAACTACAAGGTTAAACCAGGAAATGCATACATCATAAGCGGGGTTTCTGTAAACCAAAAAGAAACACCGCTTTTAAATTCTAAAATAGAACGACTGTTAGCGCAAAGTAATTTGACAACAGGAAAAAGCTATCAGTTTGAAATCTTAGAAAAAGAACGACTACGCATAGCCACAAAACTTCAAGAACAAGGATACTATCAATTTAACAAGGAGTTCATTCATTTTATAGCGGATACAAATCAAACAAAAAAAGAGGTTCATTTAGAATTGGTTGTCAATCCTGTTGAGAAAAATAAAAATAACATCATTTCAAATGAAAATCATAAAATTGGTTTGATAAACTCAGTCTTGGTCGTTATCAACTCGATTGAAACAGAAACCAATACAGACACCACAGTCGTAAACGGAATTCAATTTATCCACAGCCATTCTTCTCCACCTTACAATTTAAACAGACTCGCAGAAAAAATTCTAATCAAACCTGGAGATCTTTTCAACAAAGAAACAATAGACCGTAGTTATTTAGGATTATCAGAGCTCAAAAACTTCAAAAAAATCACTTTTGAATTCCCTATAGTTCGCGCAAATAAAGGCCAAGATCTTCTGAACGTCCATATAAACTTAATTCCCGGAAAAAAGATAGCTTATACCGTTGAACTAGAAGCCAGTACAAACCCCGAACTGAAAGAAGGTCTCTCTGGGTCTGCATCAATAAGTCACTACAATATATTTAAAGGTGCCGAACACCTACAACTCACCTACAAAGGTTCTAAAAACATCAATTTAAATGATGCAAGTAGAATCGTTGACATCAAGGAAAATAGATTGGCTGTGAGCCTAAGTATACCCAGCCTGTTAAGCCCCTTAAAGCGAAACAGAAACCACTTCAAAAACTCAAGAACAAAGACCATTTTATCGGCATCTATTTCAGAACAAAAAAGACCAGAATTCACTAGAAATAGCATTTCTGGGAACCTTACCTACCAATGGAATACAAAACAAAACAAAGAACACAAACTTGCTCTTTTTAACTTAAGCTATGTTGATTTTCAAGGAGAGTCTGCCAATCTTGACAATATTTCAGAATATCTAATAGCCAAAGATTATTCAAGTCACTTAATCCCGACCAGTTCATATACGCTTAGCATCAACAATCAGGATGTGAATAAATTGAAAAATCACAGTTTCTTGAGGTTTCACATTGAATCCTCGGGAAGTGTCTTAAGAGAACTAGCAAGTGCTTTAGAATTCGAGACGCTAGATGACCAAAATGGAAATACGATACTCCAAGATGATGGCAGCCCTACATATACAATCCGCCTGGGTGACAAGGAAAATATATTTACACAGTACATCAAAACAAGTTTAGACTACAGGTACTACTGGAAAATTGATGATAAAAACACCTTAGCTGCAAGGGCTATGGGGGGAGTTATTTACGCCTATGGAAACACCAAACAAGCCCCGTTTCAAAAAAAGTTCATTGCGGGCGGAGCAAATGACCTAAGAGGCTGGCAAGCCTTCAAAAAACCCACCGGTAATTTATCGGAAAACTCAGACACACTTTACACAGGAGGGGTTAAAATTTTGGCTAGTTTAGAATACAGATTCAATCTTATTAAGAAGTTAAAAGGTGCTGTGTTTATGGATGCAGGAAATATATGGGAAATCAAAACGAACAACAACAAATACCAATCTGCTAATTTTGATAGGAATGAATTTTTAAATCAAATCGCAATTGATGTGGGCTTTGGCTTTCGCTATGACTTCAAGTATTTTGTATTGCGAACCGATCTTGGCTTCCCTATTAGAGAGCCATCAGCCGGTAATTTTGGAGACTGGAAATCAGTAAATATAAACAACTCTCAACTAAACATTGGCTTAGGATATCCTTTCTAAAAACTTTATCCTGATGAATAAATGTTTAGATTTGCAACGTAATCTTACAAATGAAAAAGAAATGAACAAACAATTTAGTGCAGGTGTTGCTCACGGCGACGAAATTCAAAGAATTTTTCAGTATGCCAAACAAAATAATTTTGCCCTCCCTGCAGTAAATGTTTCTTCCAACTCCACTGTAAATGCGGTTATCGAATCTGCTGTAGAAGTAAATGCTCCGGTGATTGTACAATTTTCTCGTGGAGGTGGTCAATTTTATTCTGGAATGTCTCTCAGTAACGAAGATGAACAGTCCGCAATTAATGGGTGTATCTCGGGAGCTATTCATGTACACCAAATGGCCGAACTCTACGGCGCAACGGTTATACTTCATACAGATCATTGCCAAAAATCTTGGCTACCCTGGATTGATGGATTAATTGAAGCAGGTGAAAAGTACTATAAGCTTCATGGAAAGCCTCTTTACTCTTCTCACATGATTGACCTTTCTGCAGAACCCATCAATGAAAATATTGATATCTGTAAAAAGTATCTCAAAAGAATGAGTAAAATTGGAATGACTCTTGAAATTGAATTGGGAGTTACCGGTGGTGAAGAAGACGGCATCGACAACAGCGAAGTAGATAATGCAGACTTATACACCCAGCCTGATGAAGTTGCTTTTGCCTATGAAGAATTAAAGAAAATATCAGACCGATTTACCATAGCAGCCTCATTTGGTAATGTTCACGGGGTATACAAACCTGGTAATGTTCAGCTTACGCCAATAATTTTGAAGAATTCTCAAGATTTTATCAGTGAAAAATTCAAAACTCTTGACAAAAAACCAGTAGATTTCGTGTTTCATGGAGGTTCTGGCTCTTCATTAGAAGAAATTAGAGAGGCTATATCGTACGGCGTTATCAAAATGAATATCGATACAGATATTCAGTATGCTTTTACCGAGGGTGTACGAGACTACATCTTGGATAAAAAAGATTATATCATGTCTCAAATTGGCAACCCTGACAGTCAGGATGAACCCAACAAAAAACATTACGATCCGCGTAAATATATTCGTGCTGGAGAACTTACGCTAAAGACTCGTTTAAAACGGTCTTTTGAAGACTTAAATAACATAAACACATTATAAATCAGTAATATGGTTTGGTTTAAACGTAAAGACAAAAAAGTTGTCACAGAGACTAAAGACAAAAAGGAAATTCCTGAAGGCCTATGGTACAAATGCCCTAAATGTAAAGTAGTGGTCTCCACAGACGAGCACCAAGAGAACACATGGGTATGTCACAATTGCAATCATCATGAGCGCGTTAACTCAAATGAATATTTCAAAATTCTATTTGACAACAACGAATTCAATGAACTTGATGCCAACATGACATCGGGTGACCCTTTAAATTTTGAGGATACCAAAAAATATACAGATCGACTTAAGGCAACCAAAAAGAAAACAGGAATCAACGATGCCGTTACCACTGCTTATGGAAAACTAAACGGTATGGATATCACAATTGCCTGTATGAACTTCAACTTTATTGGAGGATCAATGGGTTCCGTTGTAGGTGAAAAAATTGCTCGTGCCATCAAACACTCTATTGATAAAGAAATCCCTTTTATGATGATTTCTAAGTCAGGTGGAGCGCGAATGATGGAAGCTGCTTTCTCGCTCATGCAAATGGCTAAGACATCCGCAAGGTTATCACAGTTATCGGAAAAGGGCATCCCTTACATTTCAATGCTAACAGACCCAACAACAGGAGGTATTACGGCTTCTTTTGCAATGCTTGGAGATATAAACATTGCTGAACCAGGAGCATTAATAGGTTTTGCAGGCCCAAGAGTCGTAAAAGAAACCATCGGAAAAGACTTACCTGAAGGCTTTCAAACCTCTGAATTTGTTAAAGAACATGGATTCTTAGACTTTATAGTAGAGCGTAAAGATTTGAAAGGAAAAGTAGACCAGTTTCTAAAAATGACTTATTACACTCCTGCATAATAAAATCAGAATAAAAGATTATATTTGCACCTGAATTTTTACATACATAACTAACATTAAAAACAATTTAGGCATGTACCTTACACAAGAAAAAAAACAAGAGTTCTTTAAGACTCACGGTAAAAACGAAAAAGATACCGGTTCTCCAGAAGGACAAATTGCACTTTTCACATTTCGTATTGCTCACCTTACGGAGCACTTAAAAAACAACAAAAAAGACTACGGAACACAGCGTTCTCTGATAGCTCTAGTTGGTAAACGACGGAAACTACTCAATTACTTGATGAAAATTGACATCACGCGATACAGAAACATCGTTAAAGAACTAGGATTAAGAAAATAATCTTACCGAATACACCCAAAAGGCAATCATAAAGTTGCCTTTTTTGGTTTTTTATAAGGTCGCTTTTAGCAATCAGAAATTTTCAGTAAAATTTAACCAACTCTTATAAAAACCATAGGCGAAAATCCTTAGAGTAAACCTAAGCCTGATTGTTGAAAGCACTAACAAATATTGTATTATGATCCCACAAGGACTTAAACAAACCATCGATTTAGGAGATGGAAGAACAATTGAACTAGAAACAGGTAAATTAGCAAAACAAGCCGATGGTTCTGTAGTTGTACGTATGGGAGACACCATGCTACTTGCTACAGTCGTTTCTAGTAAAGATGCTAAAGAAGGTGTTAACTTCCTTCCATTGACGGTTGATTATCGTGAAAAATTTGCTGCCGACGGGCGTTACCCTGGTGGATTCTTAAAAAGAGAAGCGCGACCTTCAGACCAAGAAATTTTGGTTATGAGATTGGTTGACCGCGTTTTAAGACCTCTATTCCCATCTGACTATCACGCAGAAACTCAATTGATGATTCAATTGATGTCCTACGACAAAAACTGCATGCCAGACGCACTAGCCGGTCTTGCTGCCTCAGCTTGTTTATCTCTTTCTGACATACCATTTGAAGGGCCAATTTCCGAAGTACGAGTAGCTCGTGTAGACGGTAAATTCATTGTAAATCCAAACCCAGAACAACTAGAAGCAGCTGACATTGACCTTATGGTTGGTGCATCTTTGGATAGTGTTGCAATGGTTGAAGGTGAGATGGACGAAGTTAGTGAGACCGAAATGATTGAAGCGATCAAAGTAGCTCACGAAGCAATAAAAGTTCAATGTACTGCTCAGCTAGAATTAGCGAAAGCGTTTAAAGTAGGTGCTAAAAGAGAATATTCTCATGAGGAAGCTGATGACTTAGATCTTCTTGATCAAGTGAAACAAGCTTGCTACGATAAATGTTATGCAGTTGCCAAAAGTGGTAACCCTGACAAACATGCTCGTAAAGAAGCTTTTGGACAAATAAAAGATACATTCTTAGAGACCTTAAGCGAAGAAGATCGTCAGGAAAAATCATTTTTACTTGGTAAATACATTCACCAGGTTGAAAAAGATGCTGTACGAGATGCTGTTCTAAACGAAGGAATCCGTTTGGATGGTAGAGCAACTGCAGACATTCGGCCTATATGGAGTGAAATTGACTACTTACCAAGTGTTCATGGTTCAGCCATCTTCACTCGTGGAGAAACTCAATCACTTTCTACAGTAACCTTAGGAACTGCTCTAGATGTAAATCGAATTGACAATGTGACTTTCCAAGGCTCTGAAAAATTCTATTTACACTACAACTTCCCTCCATTCTCTACAGGAGAAGCCCGACCTATTCGCGGGGTTAGCCGTAGAGAAATTGGTCATGGTAACCTTGCTCAAAGAGCCCTTAAAGGAATGATCCCTGAAGAGAACCCGTACACCATTCGTATCGTTTCAGAGATTTTAGAATCAAACGGTTCTTCGTCTATGGCAACGGTCTGTGCAGGTACTCTTGCTCTAATGGATGCCGGTGTTAAAATGACAAGACCCGTATCAGGTATTGCCATGGGCTTAATTACTGATGAAGAAACCGGTAAATTCGCAGTCCTTTCGGATATTTTAGGAGATGAAGATCACTTAGGTGATATGGACTTTAAAGTAACCGGTACCGAAAAAGGTATCACAGCATGTCAGATGGATATTAAAGTAAAAGGATTGTCTTACGACATTCTGACAAAAGCCCTAGAGCAATCAAAAGGCGGAAGAATACACATCTTAGGAGAACTTTTGAAAACAATTGACACTCCTAGAGCTGACCTTAAACCTCATGCTCCAAGAATTGAAATCTTACAAGTAGCTAAAGATTGTATTGGTGGAATCATCGGACCTGGTGGGAAAATCATTCAAAAACTTCAACTTGATACAGATACAACCATCACCATTGAAGAAATCGATGGATATGGAAAAGTTGAAATTCTTGGAACAAACAAGGAGGGAATGGATGCTGCGATTGCAAAGATAAAAGAAATTGCATTCATGCCTGCAGTTGGTGAAGAGTATGATGGACGTGTAAAAAACATCCAAGCTTACGGCGCATTTGTTGAAATAGCTGCTGGTAAAGACGGCTTATTGCACATATCTGAAATCGACCACAAACGTATCAACAATGTTGAAGACGTTCTTAAGGTAGACGATCCAGTTAAAGTCAAAATTATTGACATCGATGCTAAGACTGGTAAAATGAAATTTTCTAGAAAAGTTTTATTGCCAAAACCTGAGGCTAAACCAGCTGAATAAGCTTTAATTAATTACAAAAAAATCCCTTCTACAAAACGAAGGGTTTTTTTTTGGTCTCACAAATGTTCGGTTTATGGGGCTAAGTGGAAATAAAATAAAATAATTGTAACCTTTACAAGCAGTCATACGTATATAGTAAGTATCCAAAATAACTAAAACTTTCATTCATGCGCCAGCTAAAGATAACCAAACAGGTAACCAATCGTGAAACAGCGTCTCTTGACAAGTATCTTCAAGAAATAGGTAAAGTAGATTTGATTACCGCAGAAGAAGAAGTTGAATTGGCTCAACGTATTCGTGAAGGAGATCAAATTGCATTAGAAAAATTAACAAAAGCCAATCTTCGCTTTGTAGTTTCTGTTGCGAAACAATACCAGAACCAAGGTCTTTCTCTACCCGACTTAATTAACGAAGGTAACTTAGGGTTAATAAAAGCTGCCCAACGCTTTGATGAAACTCGTGGATTTAAATTCATTTCATACGCTGTATGGTGGATTCGTCAATCTATACTTCAAGCATTAGCTGAACAATCGCGTATCGTTCGTCTCCCATTAAACAAAATTGGATCGATCAACAAAATCAACAAAGCATACGCATCTATTGAGCAAGAAGAAGAACGAGCTCCATCAGCATCGGAAATTGCAACATTCCTTGACATGAGCGAATCTGATGTGAAAGAATCACAAAGGAACTCAGGACGTCACGTATCCATGGACGCACCGCTTGTTGAAGGTGAAGACTCAAATTTATATGACGTTTTAAGGTCTGGCGAAAGCCCTAACCCGGATAGACAGTTACTAAACGCTTCGCTTAGCATCGAAATTGAACGAGCTTTAGAAACACTAACACCAAGAGAAGCAGATGTAATTAGACTTTATTTTGGTCTAGAAGGAAAGCAATCTCTCACATTGGAAGAAATCGGTGAACGATTTGACCTAACTAGAGAAAGAGTGCGTCAAATAAAAGAAAAAGCCATTCGACGACTCAAGCATGCGTCTAGAAGTAAAATCTTAAAAACATACTTAGGATAACGAGATTAAATCTTTATTTTCACCTGAAGAATATTATGCCACACTTAATTGCTCCTTCCGTATTAGCAGCTGATTTTGCTAACATTCAACGTGACTTTGAAATGATCAACTCCTCTGAAGCTGATTGGTTTCATATAGATGTCATGGATGGAGTTTTCGTACCAAACATTTCGTTTGGTATGCCTGTGATTTCAGCAATGAAAAAGCATGCTAAAAAACCTTTGGATGTACACTTGATGATTGTAAATCCAGATCAATACATAAGTACATTCAAAGAAATAGGAGCCGATATTCTAACCGTACATTATGAAGCATGCACGCACCTTCACAGAACTCTTCAGGCAATAAAAGCTGAAGGCATGAAAGCTGGTGTTGCATTAAATCCACATACTCCAGTAGGTCTCCTGGAAGATCTCATACACGATATTGATGTCGTTTGTATAATGTCTGTTAACCCAGGTTTCGGAGGTCAATCATTCATTGAAAACACATACAACAAGGTTGTTGAACTCAAAAAAATTATTAAAAAAAAGCAATCTGCTACACTGATTGAAATTGATGGTGGAGTAAATTCAGACAATGCAAAACTCTTAATAGATGCTGGAGCTGACGTCTTAGTTGCTGGAAGCTTTGTCTTTAAATCTAGCAACCCTAAATCGACAATTGAAAAATTAAAATCCATCTAATTTTATTTTTCAATAGCTACGTAAAACACTATTTCTAGAATAAAACATCCTTCATAAATCGTACTCAACAAGTGTCCGGCATGTACAACCACACTTCTGGGGCATGCTTGCAATAAAGCTAATTTAGCACACAACCCCTACTCTCATTCAACTTTTAGTTTCCGGATTCACAAAAGCATAGATATTGTTTACCGTATACTATACAATTATTAAACTATTTACATACATTTGTGAATTAAAGACTATATAAATCCTTAATAAAAATTAAAAAATGCTAAGAGAAATTAGAAATTTAACGGATTTTTGGAATTCTGAACGTTGGAATGAAATTAAACGTCCTTACACGAAAGAAGATGTTATAAAATTCTGTCATTCCTTTATGATAGATTATACATTAGCGAATAACAAAGCTGAATCATTTTGGAATATTTTAACACAAGAAGATCAGATTTATGGAATGAGTGCTAGCAATGCAGAAGAAGGTATAGATCAAGCAGAAGCTGGTATGGACTTTTTGTGTTTAGACAACACAACAAATATCCTTACAAAGAAAACGAAAAACATACCCCATGTCATAAACAATGTCAACAAGCTCTTTCATAAAGGCTATGGGTCAACTCCTATCGTAATTAAAACGAAGCCATTGGGTTTTAAAGAAATGACTAAGATCATTCAATCCGGTGTTGCAGGAATCTGGTGCGATGATGAGAACGTACAAAAAAACGGCCAAAGAACTGGAGACCTCTTGTCAACAAAAAGCATGATAACTCAACTAACACAGGTGAGATTGGCTGCTGATGTATGCAGAGTCCCAAGCATCATCATAGCCAGTACAAAAATTAACAATTCAGAGATGTCTGAAAACTGTAGAACCAACCTTTCGGATCAAAAATATGAATCAACAAAAACAAACAACAAAGAAATACATCACAATTTAGATACAAACGTAACAACAGAAAAAGCTATTGAAAGAGGCTTGGCATACGCACCATATGCGGATGTCATTTGTCTAGAGGGAATTGTGCCTGACCTAGAACAAGCTGAAAAATTTGCTAATGCTATACGAAGTAAATATCCTAGGAAATATTTAGCATACAGCTGCACTTCTATTTTTGATTGGACAACAAAACTAACCCCTACAGAAATGCAAAACTTCCAAAATGAATTGACAGAATTAGGATATTCAATTCATTATATTAGTCCAAGAGAAGAAACATTCTACACCATGAGAAAACTCGCTGAAAGTTTTTGTGATGATGGTTTTGCCGGATATGCAAACCTGGAAGAAATATTTTCAAAAGTTGATCATCAAATCAACACCATTGATATTTTAAAAACCATACAAGACGAACAAACCACCTTAGTATGAGGTCTTAAATTAAAGGTGAAGAACTCAAGGGCAGCTTTTCACCTTTAATTACTTCTTTTTAACAAAGCAAGTCTTTAAAACAACACGCGTAGCTTCTACCTTTCCATCAATTTCCTCAGGATCACTTGTAAGTCGGATGTTTTTAATCTTTGTTCCTTTTTTAAGGTTGATTTGTGTCCCCTTAATTTTAATGGACTTGGTAAATATAACCGAGTCACCATTCTTCAGAACGTTACCGTTTGCGTCTGTTGTTTCCATTTTTTATAATTTGGAGCTAATTTGAGACTAACCCGATAAGTAAACTAATTTTAAGATTAAAAATAATGAAATAACACTCAAAATTCCTGTATTAAGTTCCGCTTAGTTCTTCATGAATTAGCATATATTAGTTACGATGAAAAATTTGAAGAAAAAAAGAGTCATTGTATCAGTTACAAATGACCTATCAACAGATCAGAGGGTCAAGAAAGTCTGTGAAAGCATAACAAAGCTTAACACAGAGATACTTCTTATTGGTCGACTTCTTCCTGAAAGTAAAAAATTGGAACTCCCCTACACATGTATAAGAATGAAGCTCTTATTCAACCATGGACCACTTTTCTATGCGGAATATAACATCAGACTGTTTTTATTTCTTCTTTTTTCGAAAGTAGACATCTACCATGCTAACGATTTAGACACCCTGCTAGCCAATTATTTGGCATCTAAAATAAGACGTAAACCTCTCATTTACGACTCGCATGAATACTTCACCGGTGTGCCTGAGATTCAGAACAGAAAAATCGTAAAAAAAATATGGACAATGATTGAGGAATGGATTTTCCCAAGACTACGTCACATATTTACTGTGAATGACTCCATTGCTTCGCTGTACAACGAAAAATATGGGAAAAGTGTAAAAACTCTAAGGAACATACCCCGAAAAAGTAACACGATTTACTTTAAATCAAAAAAGCAACTTAACATACCTGAAGATAAAAGCATCATCATCACTCAAGGTGCAGGAATAAATATAGATCGAGGTATTGAAGAAGCCTTGGAAGCAATACAATACTTGAAAAATGTTTGTTTTCTGATTATTGGAGATGGCGATGTACTTCCTAAACTCAAAAAAAAAGTTCAGGAATTGAAATTAGAAAATTCTGTTATCTTTAGAGACAAGATGCCCTATGAAGAAATGATGCAACACACACATCATGCAGAACTGGGGCTTACTTTAGACAAAAGCACAAACATAAACTACAAACTCAGTTTACCGAATAAGCTTTTCGATTACATACATGCAGGCATTCCTATTTTAGCAAGTAAAGTTGTTGAAGTTGAAAAAGTGGTAAAAAAATATAATATTGGACTGATCATTAAAAATCATGAGCCCAAACATATTGCAGAACAAATAAAACTAGCTTTAAAAAGCAACTTAAAGACAGAATTTGAATCAAATATAAAAAAGGCTGCACGAGAATTGAATTGGGAGCACGAAGAGCAAACCCTAATAGAAGTTTATAAAGTAATTGAAAAATAGAGAGCTACATATCATAGCCTTAAACATTCCATATCCTGCAAACTACGGTGGGGCAATAGACATATTCTACAAAATAAAAGAATTGAGCCTATTGGGAATGAGAATCCATTTACATTGCTTTAAATATGGACGAAATGAGGCGGAGGAGCTTGAGGATTTGTGTGCATCCATCCACTATTACCCAAGAAAAAAACGTTTTCTGGATTTATTTTCCACAACACCTTTCATTGTGAAATCTCGAAAGACCGATAAACTTCTCGAAAATTTAATGAAAATTAATGCTCCGATTCTTTTTGAAGGTTTACACACCTGTTATTACCTTGATCATCCTAAATTAAAAAACAGAAGGCGATTTGTCAGAGCTCACAATATTGAATCTGATTACTACAAAGCTCTGTATCGAGCTGAGCGAAAACCGTTAGAAAAACTATTTTTCTACTCTGAATATCACAAAATAAAGTTTTACGAAAAAAAATTAGCAAAAGCAGACGGGATTCTCTCAATAAGTCAGAAAGACTGTAACCATTTTAACAACAAACAAAAAAGTCATTACATAAAACCTTTTCACCCTGACAAAGAGGTTCAAATAAAAAAAGGTTTGGGTGAATACGCTATTTATCACGGAAATTTATCTGTAGCTGAAAATGAAAAAGCTGCATTATTTTTAATTCAAAAAGTATTCAGTAGAATTGACTTCCCTCTTGTAGTTAGTGGTTACAAACCAAGTAAATATCTTCGAAAAGAGATCAGCAAACACAAATACATACGTCTGGTTGAAAATCCCGAAGAAAGTCTTTTAAAAAGCTCTATAGAAAATGCTCAAATTCAAGTTTTACCAACAAATCAAGACACTGGAATTAAACTTAAATTATTGAAATCTCTTTTTAGGGGGAGGCATTGTATCTTAAACAAAAAAATGGCCAACATTTCTGGCATTGAAAAGACCTGTCATATTGCTGAAAGTGCAACAGAATGGATTAAAAAAATTAAAGAGCTTGAAAACCAAGAATTTTCTCAAGAATACATTGAGGAAAGGAAAAATATGTTAGAAAGTTTCAACGGCAAAAAAGAAGCTGAAAAAATCATATCGTTAACCCATCCAACAATTTAATACTTCCCGATTCACAGCGTATCATCTTTGATGGGAAATCATTAATGATCGAATAATCATGAGTAGCCATAAAAATAGCCTTACCCTTCTTTTGGATTCCCTTAAGAACCTGCATGATTTCTCGAGAAGTTTCTGGATCTAAATTACCCGTTGGCTCATCCGCAATAATCAAATCGGGCTCATTCAATAAAGCACGTGCAATGGCAATACGTTGTTGTTCTCCTCCAGATAATTCATGAGGCATTTTATATGCCTTATTCTGCATCCCTACCTGTTCTAAAACACCATTTATACGAGAATCTAACTTGTGCTTATCATCCCATCCCGTAGCCTTCAACACAAACTGTAGATTTTTTTGGACTGAACGATCAGACAACAATTGAAAATCCTGAAAAACAACACCAATACCTCTTCGCAAAAAAGGGATGTCTCGTTCTTTTAAACGATTCAAATCATAGCCCACGACCTCGCCATCACCCTCTTGTAAACTTAAATCTCCGTATAATGTTTTGAGCAAGCTACTCTTCCCACTACCTGTCTTACCAATCAGGTAGATAAAATCTCCCGAATACAATTCAAAACTTACCTTACTGAGAACCAAGTGGTCTTTCTGATAAATTTTCGCATCATTTAAAGTTAAAATTGCTTTAGACATAAAATATAATTTGAGTTTAAAACTAGTTATTTCCCTTCAATAGCATATGCTATTTCAGAAAAATTAAAGGGCTATTTCAAAAAAAATAGTCCAACATCAATCATATTGATTAAATTTGCAAAAAGAAAATCACATGAAAGCCATTAGACTCGCTTTGGCAATATTTAGCCTCGTATTCATCATCAGCTGTGACAAAGAAAACAAAGAAAATATTACAACTGAGATTCCTGAAATCATTAGTCTAACTTCAGATAAAACTGAAATAAAATATGGAGCAAGTGAACCTGCAAAACTAAAATGCACGGCATTAGGTGACAATTTAAAATACGTATGGGAAGTTGATTTTGGAGACTTGTTTGTGATTAATACTGATGGATCAGAAGTGCAATTTACAGCATCTCCTTGTTGTATGGGTAAAAAGACCATCCGCTGCAAAGTATCGAATAGCGGAGGAAAAGTAACTGAAAGTATCGAAATTACAATTGTTGAATAATTCACATGGAAATTATGAGAAATCTACTTTTTACAATTTTCATCAGCATTTATTTCATTAACGCATCTCATGCTCAGTGTTGTTCTGCAGGTAACCCTGCGACAAACAACGGCGTTTTAGGTACATCAAAAAATGTATTGAATGTTTCTTCTTCGGTCATACACAGTTACTCAGACACTTACTATGAAGGCAACCAACCTACCGATTGGAACTATCTAAAAAACATGCGGTTTAACTTTGCTATGTTGAATTTTGAATATGGTTTAACAAACAAAATCAAACTAACTTCTGAAATAGGATACTTCATTGACAAATCATTGCGTTATGGTTTCATTGATCAAAAGAGAAAAGCATACGGATTGGGAGATGTTGTTGTAGGAATCCAACACCATTTGTATAATAACAAAACTCGAATGTTGAATGTTTTTCCAGGCTTGAAACTCTCACTACCAGTTGGAGCTTTCGATCAAATGGATGGCAACATAATTTTACCCGTTGACATACAACCCTCATCGGGCAGCTTAAAAATGTCTACTTCCTTATTGATTACAAAACAATTCATTGAATCAAAATTCACCACAAGTTCATTTTTTTCTAGTGAATTTTCACAAAAAATAAATACAGAACGTACCAACTATAAATACGGAAATCTCTACAGAATAAATTTTAAAGTTGGGTATCAACCATCGGGAAAAACTGTTCTAGGAATATCACTTAACTTTCAGCATAGAGACAAAGCACAAAACAGAGGAGAGATTATGGAATATACAGGAGGTACCTATCTAAATTTACAACCCAGCATTTCACACACTATAAAACAAATATACACCTTGAACACTTTCGTAGGAATACCCATTTACAAGAATGTAAACGGCATTCAATTGACCAATAAATACGTGCTCGGGTTTGGCATTTCGAGAAGCTTTCACCTGAAAACTTTCAAACCACAAATCACACCTAACATTCTGTAAAAATAATTCTTTCTAATTCATTACCCCAAGTAAACATTAAACTGCGGGAATAGTGTATTTTTAAGTAAATTTAGATTGTATGCACCTATTAATTTCACCAGCGAAGACCCTAGATATGAATACCGACATTCGGATTTCAAAGGTCACAAACCCACCCTTTACTGAAGAGTCTCGTTTACTAATTAATGATTTAAAAAAATTAAGCGCTACAGACATACAAGGCTTAATGAAGGTCAGTTCAAAAATTGCAGAGCTCAATGCTGAACGTTTCGAAAATTGGACTCTACCCTTTAATGAAACGAATGCTAAAGCATCCGTTTTTGCATTTAAAGGGGATGTATATACGGGGCTTGAAGCTGAATCTTTATCAGAAAACGATTTAAAATTCGCTCAAAACCATCTTAGTATTTTATCCGGTTTATATGGTTTACTTAGACCGCTTGATTTGATGCAAGCCTATCGCCTCGAAATGGGGACTAAATTTGCCAACAAGGGTGGACAAAACCTTTACGAATTCTGGGGAAATAAGATCACCGAAGAAATAAATCATAGAGAACAAGATTTCATAATAAATCTCGCTTCTAATGAATATTTCAAGGCCGTAAAGAAAAATAAATTAATGAGTAAAATCATAACACCCATTTTCAAAGACGAAAAAAATGGAAAGCTCAAAATAATCAGCTTTTACGCTAAAAAAGCTCGGGGAATGATGACGCGATTCATCATACAAAACCGTATCAAAAATACAGAAGACATAAAGAATTTTAACTCGGGTGGATATACTTTCAACAACAGCCTATCTAATACCAATGAATGGATTTTCACAAGATGAGTATCGTAGGAAAAAAAATCAACTTAGAAGTTTTAAGAAGCACTGAAATAGGCTTGTTCTTAGACTCCGAAAACAAAGAGCATGATGGTATTTTATTGCCTAAACGATATGTACCTATAGGAGTAGAGATTGGAGATTTTATTGATGTTTTCATTTACAGAGATTCTGAAGACAGAATCATTGCCACGCGTTTAGAACCCTATATTCAAGTTGGCGAATTTGCATATTTAAACGTAAACAAAGTAGAGTCCTATGGAGCATTTTTAGATTGGGGCTTACCCAAAGACCTTTTTGTTCCAGTATCCCAGCAGCGCTCATTAATGGTGAATGATGGCATCTATCTTGTTTTCGCATATATTGATGAACAGACGGATAGAATTGCAGCCACAGCTAAAGTTCACCGACACCTTCAAAATGAAGCTGAAGGACTTGAGGTTGGAGAAGAGGTAGACTTGTTAATATGTGATGAAACTGATTTAGGTATAAGAGTGATCATCAACAACAAATTTTGGGGCCTAATATTTCATAGCGAAATCTTCCAAAATCTTAGTGAGGGTCAAAAAACAAAAGGATTCGTGAAAGGCATTCGCGAAAGTGATTCAAAAATTGATGTAACATTAAAAAAAGAAGGTATGGCTGAGGTTAAAGATGCTCGATCGCAAATCATTGAAGCGCTTCACGATGCCGGAGGGTTTTTACCACTACATGACAAATCAGCTCCTGAGGCAATTTATGAGGAATTAGAAATGAGTAAAAAGGTCTTCAAAAAAGCCATTGGAAATCTCTATAAAGACAAAATGATAGCCATTAAAAGAGATGGTATACAAATATTAGAATAACCAACCCCAAGCTATTTACTGCTTCATTTTTTATTATACTTGGGCTTGCTTCCTTTGTAATTCGAATTAAACTTTTTCTTTTTCCTATTTGGATTTGGTTTATTTCTTTTCTTTTCGGGCTCATAAACTGGAGCCTCACCCAAACCATCCGGAAGTGGGAGTTTGTCGATGGCTTTATCGATAAGTGCCTCGATGTTAAAGAATAAAATTTGATCTCTATCATTGATTAATGTAATGGCATGACCTTCAGAAGCATTTCTTCCCGTTCTACCAATTCTGTGTATATAATCCTCTGCATCAGAAGGAATGTCATAATTAATAACCAGAGAAATTCCTTTGATATCAATTCCCCTTGAAACGATATCAGTAGCCACTAAAGTTGTGAATTTCTTAGCCTTAAATTGCCCCATAACCTCCTCTCGCTCTTTCTGTTCCAAATCAGAAGACATGGCTTTAGAGGGGATTCCGTGCTTCTTTAACTCTCGTTGAATGACAGATATATTCTTCTTAGTAGATGAGAATACAATGACGGAATCAAAATCCATTTTCTTAAGTATGTGTGCTACTAATGGTGCCTTTTGCTTGTCATAAGCTAAGTAAGCTTCCTGACAGATTGTTTCAGCAGGCTTTGATATAGCCACGTTTACACGTGCTGGATTCTGAAGAATACTTTGAGCAAGTTTCACAATTTTCGATGGCATTGTTGCAGAAAACAATAGCGTTTGTCGTTGCTTAGGCAGTTTATCAACGATTCTCATAATATCATGATTAAAGCCCATATCCAACATGCGGTCTGCCTCATCTAAAATTAAGTATTCGACACCTGATAAATCAATGTTTGCAAGAGACAAAAAGGATAATAAGCGTCCTGGAGTGGCAATAATTACTTCAGTACCTTTCTTTAAAGCCTCTGATTGCGCTGTCCAAGTGTTCCCATCGCCACCACCATATACTGCTTGTGAACTCACGTGAGCAAAGTAAGAAAACCCATCAAATTGTTGATCAATCTGCTGCGCTAGCTCACGAGTAGGAGCGATAATAATTGCTCTTATTTTTTTCTTTTTAACCTTATGTAATTCATTTAATATGGGTAATAAAAATGCAGCAGTCTTCCCGGTACCAGTCTGAGCACAGGCAATGATATCACGACCCTCCATGATTACTGGAATTGCTAGTTCTTGAACGGGAGTAGGCTTTTCAAAATACATTGCATCCAAACCTTCTTGAATGTCTTGGTGGAAATTAAGCTCCTTAAATGTCATGCTTTCTTATTTTTGTATTTGTGATCATCAGGAAAACCTAATGAACAAGTTTATTTTTCTTCTTTATAGGCCTTAACTGCAGCCCTAACTGATCCGTATTTTAAAAGATATTTTTTAGCGGTATTAAAATCTAAATCAGTACCATCAACAACCATTCGGGAACCTCGATCCACTAGTTTATCATTACTAAGTTGCATATCTACCATTTTATTTCCTTGAACTTTCCCCAGCTTTATCATTAAGGTGGTTGATATCATATTTAGGACCAGCTTTTGAGCTGTACCTGCTTTCATACGTGTGCTACCGGTTATAAATTCAGGTCCCACAACTACTTCTACAGGAAATTCAGCGGATTGGCTTAGTGGTGAATTCTCATTGCAAGTTATACAACCTGTCAAAACATTTTCTTTTCTACATGTATTTAAAGCCTCAACGACATAAGGAGTAGTTCCCGATGCGGCAATACCAATAACAGAGTCCATATCACTAATTTTATGATCTTTTAAATCTTCCCAGCCCCTATCAACATGATCCTCTGCAAACTCGACAGCCTCTCGAATGGCTCCTTCGCCTCCGGCAATTAAGCCGATTACATGATTGTTAGAAACACCAAAAGTTGGGGGGCATTCAGAAGCGTCAAGTATACCAAGACGCCCACTTGTTCCAGCTCCAATATAAAACAACCTCCCACCCTGTTTCATACGTGGAAGAATGTGTTCAACTAAATCTTGAATTTGTGGAATGGCCTCACTTACAGCGTCCGCAACCTTTTGATCTTCTTGGTTCATTTGAGACAACAATAGAGAAACAGACTTGTTTTCTAAATCGTCGTATAAACTCTCCTGTTCAGTTGTTCTCATGGTTTAAAGGAAATTACACCTCGGTTATGCATACGACACTCAGGATGATTTGGATTCATCTAAATCAATATAGTCTAACAACGAGTCTTTTTTATTCATCACTTCTTCCATGGATATGAAAGTCTCTGTTCTACTAATTCCATCTATAGAATGTATTCTCTTAAGAACTTTTCGAGCAGCTGCTGAATCCATAGCTCTAATTTTACAAAAGATACTGAACTGTCCCGTTGTGAAATCTATTACCGTAATCTGAGGAATTTCTTTTAATGTCTCTACAACACTATCAATACTCTTTGCCTGATCTAAGAAAACTCCTAAATATGCCGTAAAAGTAAATCCCAATTTAGAATAATCAATTCTTACCGTAAAGTTTTTTATAATTCCTAGATCTTCTAATCTTTTCACTCTAACATGCACAGTACTAGGTGAAACAAGAATCCTAGAGGCCAAGTCCGTGTATGAGATCTTTGCATTCGATGACAAATGCTTAACAATTTCTAAATCAACAATGTCAATCTTGTTTTTCATAACAATAATCTAAATAGAATATTAATGTTTTCACGAAAATAATTAAATTTTGTATGATATTCATAAAAATAAAGCTAATCCACTAAAATATTTCTTTTATCCAAGAAGAATTCTGAAATTGAATCTAACAAACTGCTAAAATTATGTACGGAGAATTAATTTACACAGAACATCAGCTAGAAAGTATATCTGAATATTACCTAGACACCGATGAAAAAAGAGTCACAGAGCTGAAAAATCTTGTAAACAATCGAATAAGAGTGTATTCCTACAGTTTGAATGAATTCAAAGAAGTGCATAAAAACTCAAAAGTCCTAGAATCCTTTAACAAACTGAACGCTAGTTAGTCCGACTCTTACATAGCCAAAATAAATTTACGAAATATCGGTGAACTTTTTTGGATCAACTTGGCTCATCATTTTGTAAACCTCTTCAAAAATTTCATCCACACTAGGTTTAGAAAAGTAATCCCCATCGGTTCCATAAGCAGGTCTATGGGGCTTTGCAGAGAGTGTTTTTGGCTCGCTATCTAAATGAAAATATGCTTTTTGCTCTTCTAAAACTTTCTGCATCATATAGGCAGTAGCACCACCAGGAACATCCTCGTCGACAAAAATAACGCGATTCGTCTTGGATACACTTTTCGATATTGAATGATTGACATCAAATGGCATTAATGACTGTATATCGATTACTTCGGCAGAAATACCTTCAATTTCTAGTTCTCGGGCAGCCTCCATCACCAATCGCCAAGTTGAACCATAAGTAACAATCGTTATATCGGTCCCTTGCTTGGTAACATCTACAACTCCAACCGGAGTTTTGAACTGCCCTAAATTAGACGGTAATTTTTCTTTTAATCGATATCCGTTTAAGCACTCTATAATTACTGCAGGATCATCAGATTCTAACATCGTATTGTAAAAACCAGCAGCCTTTGTCATATCTCTAGGAACGAGAATATTGACTCCTTTCAAAGAATTAACAAGCATTCCCATAGGAGAACCCGAGTGCCATATCCCTTCCAGGCGATGACCTCTTGTTCTAATAATTAATGGCGCTTTTTGGCCTCCCTTTGTTCTATAATGCAAACTAGCTAAATCATCACTCATGATTTGAATGGCATAGAGGATGTAATCTAAATACTGAATCTCTGCAATTGGTCGTAAACCACGCATTGCCATACCTATACCCTGACCTATGATCGTGGCCTCACGAATTCCGGTATCAGAAACTCGAACATCACCATACTTAAGCTGTAAACCTTCAAGACCTTGATTTACATCTCCTATTCGTCCCGCATCTTCACCAAAAATTAGAGTTTCTGGTTTTTGCGCAAAGATCGCATCAAAATTATCTCGAATTACAACTCGTGCATCAACTTCTTGGGCATTCTCATCGTACTCAGGTAAGATTTCTTGCACACTCAATGATGCGAATTCAGACTCGCTATACAAATGACTGCTGTATCGATCAGCATTCAGCTGCTTCTCTTTATTTAGCCATTCGATCAAACTTTTCTTAGCTGGAACATCATCCTGTCGAGCAAAACGAAGAGCTCTGCGAACAGCATTAAACATATCTTTTCTAACAGGCTCTGTATGAGCCGTTAATTCATTTGCTAGTTTCTCAATAAATACTTTATTCGAACTTTGCTCAGCCAATTGCAAAAGCAATGACATAACATGGTGACGTTCGTCGTTGATTGGGTTTATGTATTCATTCCAAGCCTTAATTTTAGCATGCCTTGCTGTTTTCTTTGCTTCAGAATATATTTCATCTAAATCCTCTTGATTAGCAATGGCTGTTTCGACCATCCACTCACCCATTTTCTTGATGGGATCAAAATCAAGCTCCCACTGCAATCGCTCTTTAGACTTGTAACGCTCATGAGACCCCGATGTAGAGTGCCCCTGAGGCTGCGTAACTTCCATAACGTGAATAAGACAAGGAACATGCTCGTCACGTGCAATGCTCTCAGCTTGTTGATAGGTTTCAATTAAAGCTGGATAATCCCATCCATTAACTCGAAATATTTCAAAACCAGATCCCTTTCCATCTCTTTGAAATCCTTTCAAAACTTCAGAAATATTCTCTTTAGTCGTTTGGTATTTGGCGGGAACGGAAATCCCATAACCATCGTCCCAAACTGACATAATCATTGGAAGCTGCAAAACACCTGCTGCATTGATTGCCTCAAAAAAGAGACCTTCAGAGGTGCTTGCGTCTCCTATAGTTCCGAAAGCAACCTCATTTCCTTTGTTAGAAAACGAAGTCCAATCGTGTAAATCTTTATTAGATCGGTATATTTTAGAGGCCTGGGCCAACCCTATCAATCGAGGCATTTGAGCAGCAGTACAAGAAATATCCGCAGACGAATTTTTGATTTGCATCAGATTTCTCCAAGTACCATCATCGTTTAAGCTACGAGTTGCGTAATGCCCAGCCATTTGACGACCGGCAGATGTTGGCTCTGAGACAACATCTGTATGCCCATACAACCCAGCAAACATTTCTTGAATGGTAATTTCACCAATGGCCATCATAAAGGTTTGGTCACGATAATAGCCCGACCTAAAATCTCCATCTCTGAATACTTTTGCCATAGCAATCTGCGCCAGTTCTTTACCATCACCGAAAATACCAAACTTTGCCTTACCTGTTAAAACTTCACGACGTCCCAACAAGCTTACGGCACGACTTTCACAAGCCAAGCGGTAATCCTCCAACAATTCTCGACGAAAGTCAACGAATGTAATTTCTTTACTTTTTGTTAATGTCATAAAATTTAATTCTGTCCATTAATCGGTTACAAATTTAAGAAAAATCAACGAGGCTGAATATCAATACTCTAATACAATCTCAACTAATTTAAAGGACCCAAATTTACCTCGTCACCACAACAACTGTACAACTTTAACAAGAACCATTAAACCCATTAACAACAGTACTTAAGAAGTGTCTCAATAAAGCTTGCACAAAAAATCTTTTCAAATCATTCTAAAAAGGGGTATCGATAATCTTTAGCAGGCATAAAAGTCTCCTTAATTGTTCTGGGTGAAACCCACCGTAACAAATTCAACATGGACCCTGCCTTATCATTTGTACCCGATGCACGAGCACCCCCAAAGGGTTGTTGAGATACTACTGCTCCGGTGGGTTTGTCGTTGATGTAAAAATTACCCGCAGCATTTTTTAACTTTTCTGAAGCACAGACAATAGCATGCCTATCTTTTGAAAATATCGCACCCGTAAGACCGTATGGTGACGTAGAGTCTACCCGTTCTAAAATGACTTCAAAATCATTTTCATCATAAATATAAATGGTTATTACAGGACCAAACAATTCAGTCTCCATGGTTGAGTATGTCGGGTTTTCTGTAACAATAACTGTAGGCTGTATGAAATAACCCTCAGACTTATTGTATTCACCCCCCGCTATAACATCAGCGTCGTCATCAATTCTTGCTTGTTCTATGTAAGACGTTATTCGATCAAAAGATTCCTCATGAATCACTGCATTGATGAAATTTGATAGATCTCCAGGATCACCCATTTTGATAGTGCGCAATTCTTCTAATATTACTGACTTCACCTCTTCCCAAATATTTTTTGGAATATAGGCTCGAGATGCTGCTGAGCATTTTTGTCCTTGAAACTCGAAAGCTCCTCGAATAATTGCTGTTGCCACCTCAGTAGGGTCTGCAGATTGATGAACCATAATAAAATCTTTCCCACCGGTCTCTCCCACAATACGAGGATAAGATTTGTAATTATGTATGTTATTTCCAATTTGTTTCCAAAGACTTTTGAAGACGAAGGTAGATCCCGTAAAGTGTAAACCTCCAAAATATGGACTTGCTAATACCTCATTTGAAATCTCAGAAGGATCGCCATAAACAACATTTATAACACCATCCGGAAGCCCAGCAGCCTTCAACAATTCCATTGTAATATGAGCTGAGTAAATTTGTGCATCTGAAGGCTTCCACACAACAGTGTTACCCATTATGGCGGGAGCAATACATAAATTAGCCGCTATCGAAGTGAAATTAAAAGGAGTTACAGCGTAGACGAACCCCTCCAAAGGACGAAATTCCATTCGATTCCACACCCCTTCCGAAGATTCTGGTTGCTGCTTAAAAATATCAGTCATGTAAAGCACATTAAACCGCAAAAAATCAATCAACTCACACGCCGCATCAATCTCAGCTTGATGTACATTTTTTGATTGAACCAACATGGTGGAGGCATTCATCTTAGACCGAAAAGGACCTGCCAATAAATCTGCGGCCTTCAAAAAAATTGAAGCTCGGTGCTCCCAACGCATCTCTGCCCAACTTGATTTTGCTTCCATAGCTTCATCTATCGCCATTTTCGAATGAGCAGCACCCCCTTTGTGATAATGTCCAACAACATGCGTGTGCTTGTGGGGTGGAACTATTGACACTAAGTCATTCGTTCGAACTTGTTCAGCTCCAATGTACATAGGCACATCGATAACGCTCGACATCATTTTATCGTACTCTAAGATCACTGATTTTCGATCTTCTGAACCTATCTCAAATGAGCGAACCCGTTCACACGAAACCTTAGGCACATTAAAAAAACCTTTTCCCATATTCAATCATACATTAAACCATTATTACATAAACCCCATCGTTAATCACTTACACTCTGCCTCAACATTGTTAACCCAATAATTGGTTACAAATAGCGTGCCTTAGAAACACCAACATCAAAGAATCAACCAAGAATAGGCATTCAAAATTCAAGCTGATGTTGATAAGTTGGTGCATTGAATTTTTTGTTTTTTGTAAAACCAATTTTATAAAAAAGTATTATTGTTGTAAATAATTTATAATGAAATATAAAATAACAAAAGATATTAAGGTCTCAGTAAAACCTTCTTATGAGGGGAATTTTGACAGTATCGAAGGTAGTGTTGACGTATTTTCTTACCAAGTAATTATAGAAAACAATAGCAATCACACCATCAAACTCCTCAAAAGGCGCTGGCTTGTTTTAGATGCTGCCGACTATGATTATGAGATTGAAGGAAATGGTGTCATAGGAGAACAGCCCATTTTACTCCCTGGAGAGAAACACACCTATGAATCCGGCTCTCAACTAAAATGCCCTATCGGCGCCATGAAAGGGAGTTATCTTTTCAAACGCTTAGCTGACAATAAAAAATTTCAAGTTGAAATCCCTCATTTTCATCTTTTAGCCCCTTTTGTATTTAATTAAACCTGCTGTTAAAACATTCCTTTGGTTGTCACTCTTCGAACTCCTAAGAGTCGATCGTATCCATAATCATGATCATACACGTAAACCAAAACAAAATAGTCTTGGCTGGTTTGATAAAAACTACCTTCTACATATTTCTGACTTAACTCTCCACTCTTTTGATTGTAGTACATGTAGGTATAATTATAATACCCTTGCTTTAACAACAACGATGTTTCGTAACAAGACTCTTCTGTATTGTAATCCATGCGTGCCTCTTTTTTAAGATTCCAATCTGTTAAGCCCCCATATACAAAGAGATCTCCATCGGTTAAAAAAGGTTTCCGCTTTAAGCAAAAATTCACCCACACATAATCCGCCTCTACTCTAGGATCAGACTTTTCCATTACATTAACCACGTAATAGCCTTCCAAGTCTTGATCAAAACTATAGGGCTGGTTGACCCTAGGGTAATCTGGATGCAACAAAAAAACATCGGTTGAATCTGAAATTATCCTCTGAACTCTTTCCGTGTAATAACGTACACTCTTGGTATCGAAAAAACGATACTCGTTACCCGCATTAAAACTAGATTCATCCTCAAAATCATACACCAATCGTTTGTTTTCTATATGACTTGGGGTCAAATTTGTTATCACATTATCCCAGCGATGTCCCTGATGAATGACCAACTTCACATCTTGAATGGGGTTAATATAATCTGCATCTATAAAATTCACAACGACATCAACTTCATGATCCGTGTACCGACCCTGTGCTAATGTTGTCTGATGGACCTCAGCACCTATAAGAACGCTTTTTTCGTGAACCATAAAACGTTTTACAAAAAGAGCTCTGCTAGGCTGCTTAAAATCATAAACAGTTAGGATGTAATTCCCTGACTTGATAAACTGAAAATCTTTATTTGGAAGAGTTAGTTCATAGTGTACGTAATTGCGTTTCGTGTTGAATGAAAACGCATAATCATCAATGTAATTCTCAGTAAATCCATCAATGTATTCATTTGTGTGTAAGTCTGAGATTCTCCAATCCGCATTACAATGATTGATCGTGTATACGTAATCAAGTACCTCATAACCAAAATCATCAAATTGCAAGACCAATTCCTCGCTGGAATCCAAGTCAATAAGAGGGAAAGCAACAAGCGACTCCGCCGGTGTTAAAAGGCAAGACTTTACATTTTCACTGTAGATGGAGTCATGAACCACTTGACCTGGGTCCCAATGAGGCTGTGCTTCGGAATTGAACACAAACATTGCAGATAAAATGAAAATTGATTTCAAAGACATTTAAAAAAAAATTAAGACGCTCATAGAGGGATTCAAATTACAACAAAAAATACGGGACTTTAAATAAATTTTACATGATTGGATCAAGCTTTAAAATAATGAACCATCTTTCAAATAGCAGCGATAATAGGGCTTCAAAACCAAAAAATAAAATTAAAACTACCAATCTGAATTAAAATTTACTTTAAATAAGCATCAAACTATTTAATAAGCGCTCTAAAATCATTACTTTTGCAATTCAAAATTTAGGATTAATCAATCTCTCATAACAGGCATGTCTACAGACATTCGTATCAAAAGAGGCGTTAGCATTAAGTTGAAAGGATCAGCGGAACGCGTTTACGCCAATATTCCATCTTCGGAATATTACCTTGTAAAGCCGAGCGATTTTACGGGATTAACACCAAAATTAACAGTAAAAGCTAGTGACAAAGTTCAGGCAGGTTCTCCTTTATTCTTTGACAAGGAAAACTCATCTGTTGTTATCACATCCCCTGTTAGTGGTGAAGTTACCGAAATTCGTCGTGGTGATAAAAGAAAAATTCTTGCTGTAGTAATTAAGGCTGACGCCACAATTACCTACAAAGAGTTCTCCAAATCAGAAGCAAAAGATTTATCTCGTGATCAAATCATCGAGCAAATGTTAGCTTCAGGCTTGTGGCCATTTGTACGTCAGCGACCTTTTGCTGTCATTGCAAATCCCACCGATTTACCAAAATCAATTTTCATCTCTGCATTTGACAGTGCTCCATTAGCTTGTGACAGTGATTTTGTTCTTCACGGGATGGAAAAGGAATTCCAAGACGGACTGAATATTGTAACAAAACTTACGGAAGGTACAACGCACTTAAATATTGATGGCAATTCTAACCCATCTTCAGTATTCACAAGTGCTAAAGGAGTTCAAATAAATAAAATTTCTGGACCACACCCATCGGGTAATGTTGGTGTTCAAATTCATCACATAGACCCTATTAATAAAGGTGAAGTAGTTTGGTACATGTATCCTCAGGACATCATTGCAATCGGTCGTCTTTTCAATGACGGTAAATATGATGCAACGCGACTTGTTGCTTTAGCTGGATCTCAAATTGAAAAGCCTCGTTACTACAGAACCATTCAAGGTGCTTCCATCACCACAATGACGGAAGAAAATGTCTTGGATCAAAACAATCGATACATCAGTGGTAATGTTCTTACCGGAACAAAAATTGATGCCGACGGACACTTAGGCTTTTACGACAATGAAGTTTGTGTAATTCCTGAAGGTAATGAACCAGATTTCTTAGGTTGGCTACTTCCAAGTTTTAGTAAGTTTAGTTTATCAAGAACATTCTTCTCTTGGTTAAATCCAAAAAAAGAATTTACCATCTCCGCCAATATGAATGGAGAAGAACGTGCATACGTTGTTACGGGGCAATATGAAAATGTTCTCCCTATGGACCTATATCCACAACACTTAATTAAAGCCATCATGATTGGTGACATTGAGCTGATGGAGAATTTAGGGATTTATGAAGTTGCTGAAGAAGATTTCGCCCTGTGTGAATTCTCTTGTACCTCAAAAACTCCTATCCAAGAAATTCTTCGGGAAGGTTTGGACTTAGTAAAAAAAGAATGTAGCTAAAGACAAGACCATGAAATTATTCAGAAATTTACTAGATAACGTTAAGCCTCATTTTGTAGACGGTGGGAAGTTAGAAAAACTGTACCCAGCTTACGACGCTTTTGAAACTTTCTTATTTGTTCCAGATCACACTTCAAAGTCAGGAACACACATCCATGATGCGATTGATCTAAAAAGAACCATGTTTACGGTAATTATCGCCCTCATTCCATCTTTGCTATTTGGAATGTGGAACATAGGCTACCAACATTTTCTTGCACTAGGTCAATTAGAACCTCAGCTATTAGAGGCCTTCTTATTTGGAGCTATGAAAGTAGTCCCAATGATAATCGTTTCATACGGTGTGGGGCTTGGTATTGAATTTGCCTTTGCCATTTCACGTGGACACTCCGTAAACGAAGGGTACCTGGTTACTGGTTTACTAATACCGATGATTATGCCAGCCGACCTACCGCTTTGGATGCTCGGTATAGCCGTTGCATTTTCGGTAGTAATTGGTAAAGAAGTATTTGGTGGTACTGGAATGAATATTCTAAACCCAGCATTAACGGCTAGAGCCTTTTTGTACTTTGCCTATCCTACCATGATGTCTGGCGACAAAGTTTGGATTTCTTTAAATGATAAAATTCCTGTTGATGGATATTCTGGAGCGACTGCACTTGCGGACGCTTACAACGGTCTCGCAACCAAAATACCTTCTCTCATGGAGAGTTTTATAGGAAACATTCCCGGTTCAGCTTCTGAGACTTCGGCGCTACTCATACTTATAGGTGCAGGTTATTTGATTGCGACGGGTGTCGGTTCATGGAGAATCATACTGTCCGGAATTGTTGGTGGTCTGGTAATGACCGTTATTTTCAACTATTTTGCTGACTCTGTTGAAACGACGAATTACCTACTTCAAATCACTCCTTTCCATCAAATTTGTTTGGGTGGTTTCTTGTTCGGAGTCGTATTTATGGCAACAGACCCGGTTTCAGCAGCACAAACAACGCGAGGTAAATGGATTTATGGATTCCTAATTGGGATTCTTGGAATTCTAATTCGAGTTGTAAATCCTGCTTATCCTGAAGGAATCATGATGGCCATCTTGTTCATGAACATCATGGCACCAGTCATCGATCACTACGTGGTCTCTGCAAACGTTAACAGGAGACTGAAACGAGTAAAAACAGCTTAATTTACAGACATGGCAATCAATAAAAACAGTAACAAATACACTTTCAGCTTCGCCGTTGCTATGGTAGCAGTAGTAGGTACTTTGTTGGCGGTAGCTTCTCAAGGGCTTAAATCGCGTCAAGATAAAAATGCTACGGACAAAAAAATGATCAATATTTTAAGTGCTATTAATGTTGAGGCAACTCGGGCTAATGCACAAGAAATGTATAAAAAGTACATCGTAGATTCAAAAATTATCTCGGGCAAAGACTTAAGTGCTAATCCATTTGATGTAGACATCAAAAAAGAATTTCGAGATAAGAATTTAGACCTAACAGATAGAAACTATCCTCTTTACATCTGTGAGAAAGAAGGCAACAAATACTTCGTAATACCTGTTATTGGAACGGGGCTTTGGGGTCCGATTTGGGGTTTTGTTGCTTTAGAATCTGACTACAAGACAATTTATGGCGCAACCTTCGACCACAAAGCAGAGACTCCTGGATTAGGTGCTGAAATCAAGTATGCATCATATTCTGACCAGTATACTGGAGAAATGATAACTGACACAACAGGAACATTCCAACCTATCATCGTAGTAAAAGATGGTTCTGGTTACGGACTAAACTCTAAAGTTGATGGCATAACTGGTGGTACAATTACTTCCAAAGGAGTTGAAGAAATGACAACTCGAACATTAGAAGTCTATGCAAACTACTTTAAATCAAAAAATTAAAGGTTATGGCAGAAAAAAAAGAAGCACTATTCTCCAAGAAAAATCGTAAGTTATTATCAGATCCTCTAGATAGTGCAAATCCAATTTCAGTTCAAGTATTAGGAATCTGTTCTGCATTGGCCATTACAGTTCAAATTGAACAAGCATTCGTTATGTCATTATCGGTATTAGCTGTAATGATATTTGGAAATATCATAGTATCGATATTACGAAATTTAATCCCTTCAAGAATCCGAATAATTGTTCAATTAGTTGTGGTTGCTGCATTAGTAATCCTTGTAGACGAAGTTCTGAAAGCCTTCTTACCGGATGTTTCTGAAAAACTATCCGTTTTCGTAGGGTTGATCATATCCAACTGTATTATAATGGGTCGTTTAGAAGCATTTGCGCTTGGAAATAAAATTTGGCCATCATTCCTAGATGCTATTGGGAATGCAATAGGATATGCCTGGATCCTTGTTGCCGTAGCACTCTTCAGAGAAGTACTTGGTTCTGGTAAGTTTTGGGGTATACAAATCATTCCTGAATCGTTCTATGAATTGGGGTACATGAACAATAACATGATGATTCTTCCACCTATGGCATTAATCACCGTAGCATTAATCATCTGGGCACAACGAAGTAGAAACAAAGACCTAATCGAAGAAAATTAAGATCATGCTAGACTTAGTAAATATATTCGTTAAATCCATCTTCGTAGACAATATGATTTTTGCCTACTTCTTGGGGATGTGTTCTTACCTAGCCGTATCGAAAACTGTTAAAACAGCAGTTGGTTTAGGTGCAGCTGTAATTTTCGTTTTGGGTATTACGGTTCCTATCAATTACTTACTAGAGAATTACGTTTTAAAAGCAGGTGCTTTAACGTGGTTTTCTGATGACCTAGCAGATGTAGACTTGTCATTCCTAAGTTTCATTATGTTTATTGCTGTCATTGCATCTATGGTACAATTGGTAGAGATGATCGTTGAAAAAGTATCACCGGCTCTTTATGGAGCCTTGGGTATTTTCCTTCCACTTATTGCTGTAAACTGTTCCATTTTAGGTGGAGCCTTATTCATGCAAGAAAGACAGTACTCAACGATTACTGAGGCGACAGTTTTTGCATTAGGCTCAGGAGTGGGATGGTTTTTAGCTATTGTTGCTATTGCTGCAATTCGTGAAAAAATTCGTTATTCAAATGTGCCAGCACCACTCAGAGGTTTGGGTATTACATTCATCATTACCGGTTTGATGGGTATCGCCTTTATGAGTTTTATGGGTATTCAATTATAATTCTGAAAAGACACTAAAATGGCTACTACACTTTTATCAACAATTTTTGTATTCCTCGCTGTCGTTTTATCATTAGTGGGTATACTACTATTTGCTAAAGCAAAATTATCTCCTGGTGGAAAGGTAAAACTTGTCATCAACGGTGAAAAGGAAATTGAAGTAGAGTCTGGTTCGACGATACTCTCAACACTAGGTGATAACCAAATCTTCTTACCTTCTGCCTGTGGTGGTGGTGGTACTTGTGCCATGTGTAAGTGTCAGATTACCGAAGGTGGAGGAGAAATACTTCCTACAGAAAAACCTTATTTTTCACGTAAAGAAATTGCAAGCGATTGGCGTTTGGGTTGTCAAGTGAAAATTAAAAATGACATGAACATTCAGATTCCAGAAGAGATCTTTGGAATTAAGAAGTGGGAATGTGAAGTGATCTCTAACTACAATGTTGCCTCATTTATTAAATCCTTTACGGTAAAACTACCTGAGGGTGAGAATCTTGATTTTGAGGCAGGTGGGTACATCCAAATCGATGTTCCCGAAGTAGAAGTAGATTTCAAAGACTTTGATATTCGCCCTGAAGCGAATGACCCAAGTGGACCAGACAAATTTAAAGCGGAATGGGATAAATTTGATTTGTGGTCTCTTAAAATGAAAAATGACGAAGAATGCTTCCGTGCTTACTCCATGGCTAATCACCCTGCAGAAGGTAACATCGTAATGCTAACTATTCGTATAGCTACGCCACCATGGGATCGATCAGTGAATGGGTGGATGGACGTGAATCCTGGTATTTGTTCTTCGTATGTCTTCTCGCTTAAAGAAGGAGATAAAGTAACAATTTCTGGCCCTTATGGTGAATTCTTCATCAAAGATACAGATGCTGAAATGGTTTACATTGGTGGTGGTGCAGGAATGGCTCCTATGCGTTCCCACTTGTTCCACTTATTCCACACATTGAAAACTGACCGTAAAGTAACATATTACTATGGTGGTCGTTCAAGAAGAGAGTTATTCTATGAGGAAGACTTCCGTCAAATTGAAAAAGAATTCCCGAACTTCAAGTTTCACCTCGTTCTTTCAGAACCTGCTCCAGAAGACAATTGGACAGAAAAGAAAAGCTTAGATGATAATGGAGACGGTTTCTTAGGTTTCGTGCACAACGCTGTAATTGAACACCATTTGACTTCTCACGATGCTCCTGAAGATATTGAATTCTACTTCTGCGGGCCTCCTATGATGAACCAAGCAGTTCTGAAAATGTGTGACGACTGGGGAGTACCTCCAGAAAATGTTGCCTTTGACGACTTTGGAGGCTAAAAGAATAAAATATACTAAGACTCGCGAAAGCGGGTCTTTTTTTATGTTGTGAAATGATCTAAAACAAGCATTTCATCTTTTTAATTACATTTGTAGACACTCATGAAAAACCTACTCTATTTCGTCACTCTCTTGTTATTCTCTTGCGGGACAATTCCTACCAACAAATCGTTGGTCAGCAACTTTGGCTACACACAAGGAACAACCTACAACATTCGTTACATGAGTCCTAATGGAGAAGATCTCAAGAATGACATCAATCGTGTACTACAACAAGTTGATTATTCATTATCTACTTACAAAACGGAGTCTACCATCAGTAAGATAAACCGAAATGAATCAACAAAAACGGACTCATTATTTGTGCGCGTTTTTGAAGCGGCTGTGAGAATAGCTGAAGAAACAAATGGTTCATTTGACCCAACAATTGCTCCAATCGTCAATTACTGGGGCTTTGGTTTTGAGCAACCGCAAAACACAGACAAAGAGCTGCACGCTAATCTCATGAAAACAGTAGGCTATGAAAAGCTTCAGCTGAAAGAGAATTTACTTTTTAAAACAAACCCAAACACACAACTAGACTTCAATGCCATCGCTCAAGGATTTACAGTTGATTTGATCGGAGAGGAATTACAAAAAAAAGGGATTAACGACTACATGATCGAAGTTGGTGGAGAACTGAAGTGCAAAGGGTATAATGCTGATAATATGCTTTGGCGAATAGGCATCGATAAACCGACCGAAAACCTTCAGGAAAATCGATTTCAAGCCATCATAGAAATTCATGATATGGCAGTTGCAAGCTCTGGGAACTATCGCAAGTTTAAAGTTGACGATCAGGACGGTTCAAAATATGCCCATACCATACATCCAAAAACTGGGAAACCCATTCAAACAGATTTATTGAGTGTTACCATTCTAAGTAAATCTTGTATGGAAGCCGATGCTTATGCTACGGCATGTATGGTTATGGGAGTAGAAAAGAGTCTTAAATTCCTTAAGAAACATCCGGATTTGGATGCATTACTAATTTACACCGGACCTCAGGGTCAATGGTTAAATTACCAAACAGAAGGGTTTGCAACCATCAGTATTTACCAGGAACGTTAACCGACACGTACTTAAATCCTTTGTTAATATTCTTAAAACTACAAACTGTCATGAAAATCGTTTTTGCTACAAATAACCCAAATAAACTAAAGGAAATTAAAGCTCTTGTGCCTGACAAAATTAAAATCGTGAGTTTAATTGATATCGGTTGTACTGAAGACATTCCCGAAACAGGTGATACTTTAGAAGACAATGCCTTTCAGAAAGCAAATTACGTCAAGGACCATTATGGATACGATTGCTTTGCTGACGATACCGGGTTAGAAGTTGATGCTCTTAACGGAAATCCGGGTGTTTATTCTGCCCGCTATGCTGGCCCTAATCGTAATGCTGAAGCTAACATGGGGAAAATCCTCTCAGAGCTCGATGGTAACAACCATCGTAAAGCAAATTTCAGGACAGCTATCGCTCTAATTTTAAATGGAAATAAACATCTTTTTGAAGGAAAAGTTGAAGGTGAAATTAGTACAGAGAAACTAGGAGAAAAGGGCTTTGGTTACGACCCAATTTTTGTACCAAAAAATGAAAAACGTAGTTTTGCACAAATGACACTCCAAGAAAAAGGAGAAGTTAGTCATCGAGGTAAAGCTGTCAAAAAATTAATAGAATACCTCAACCACTTATAGAATTAAACCCAATAGAATATTTGGTGCATTAAAGAAGGGAGACCTAAAATTGTTAATATCTTACTCATGTAAAAAAGGTGATAAAATCAAAACATCTTTTATATTTGAAAGTACTTCAACCAGTAATGATTACCCATGACAAATTTCATTGTATCGGCACGTAAATATAGACCTCAAACCTTCGACACGGTGGTAGGACAACAGTCTATAACCAATACGCTGAAAAATGCCATTATCAATAATCATTTGGCTCAAGCTTTTTTGTTCTGTGGCCCCAGAGGTGTAGGTAAAACTACTTGCGCTCGTATACTTGCAAAAACAATCAATTGTTTAAATCTTTCCGAAGCAACCGAAGCATGTAATGCATGTGAATCTTGCACATCATTTAACGAACAACACTCCTTTAACATACACGAGTTAGACGCTGCCTCTAACAATTCTGTTGAAGACATTCGAAATCTGGTTGAACAAGTACGAATTCCACCACAAGTAGGCGATCGGAAAATCTACATCATTGATGAGGTTCACATGCTCTCTCAAGCAGCTTTTAACGCATTCCTTAAGACATTGGAAGAGCCTCCAGCTCATGCTATTTTCATATTGGCCACAACCGAGAAGCATAAGATCATCCCAACGATTCTGTCTCGATGTCAAATTTTCGACTTTAAACGAATCCAAGTAGAAGATGTAGCAAAACATCTAGGTGAAATATGCAAACAGGAAAACATAGAATTTGAATCAGATGCTTTACACATCATTGGTCAAAAAGCAGACGGTGCTTTACGAGATGGACTTTCAATTTTTGATAGAATGGTTAGCTTCAACCAAGCAAAAATAACCTACAAAGACACTATTGAAAATTTAAATATTCTTGATTATGATTATTACTTCAAAGTCATTGATCAAGCTTTACAGCAAGACATACCCTCTACTCTACTAACATTCAACGACATACTTAAAAAAGGATTTGACGGACACAACTTCATCAACGGTCTTGCTGAACACCTCAGAAATGTCTTGGTATGCAAGAACCCAAAAACAGTAGAGCTTATTGAAGTTGGAGATACCATTAAAACAAAATACGTTACTCAATCTCAAAATTGCAATCAAGACTTTATTTTGAGAGCTTTAGAACTATGTAATGAATGTGACGTTCAATATAAATCCAGCAGAAACCAGAGACTCCTCATTGAGCTGGGCTTGATGCAAATTTGTTCACTTTCCTCAGAAGGTGGACTAAAAAAAAAACGTCATAAGTCATTCATCATAGCGCACACCTCACTTCACAAAACAAATTCAAAGCAAACAGTTTCGCCGAGTTCCATCAAAGAACAAATCAACCATTCCTATACTCAAAGGCCCGAACCAACTAAGGCTGAAAAATCGCAGAAAGCAAAACTCAAAAAAGCAAATCCTGCAATTTTAAATAAAATTAAAACAAGTGGACTGAGTGGTTTATCCATAAACCAATTTCTCAATAAAAAGGAGACTGAAGAAAGCGAGCTAGAAATAAAAGCCGCTACGGGAGAATCTCGATCCGATTTCAGAGAAGACCAATTAAATCCACTCTGGTTGGAGTATGCAAAAACCATAGAGAACAAAGGTAAAATATCCCTTTTCCGACTGTTTTCACAACAATTTCCGAAAATTGACAACAACTACCTACTTCATTTCCCCGTCGAAAGTCAGGCACTAGCAGAAGATCTACAAGCTGAGAAACCGGAATTACTTACGTTTTTGCGGAAATCATTAAATAATTATGGGATAAATATCGACTTCCCAGTTGTAGCCGTTGAAGAAAGCAAAACATTATACACACCTCAAGACAAATACAAACACATGGTCGAAAAGCATCCCAAGTTAATGTATCTGAAAAAACTGTTAGATCTAGATTTAAACTAAGCTACATCTACATAATTTATGTTGATCCTGAAATCAACAAGAAAAAATCAAACAAAAATGATTGAAAATCTAGACAAAGTCATAAACACAGCTGATGAAAAATTTGACTTTTCTGTATTCATTCCTACATGGAATAATTTAGAGTACTTAAAGCTATGTGTCTCGAGCATACAAAAAAACTCAACCACAAACATTCAACTGATTGTTCTTGTTAATGAAGGTGCAGATGGGACTCTGGATTGGTTAAAGACACAAAAAGATTTAGATTACATTCATGCAAAGAAAAATATAGGAATCTGCTATGGTTTGAATGTATGTAGAAGTCTCGTTAAATCAGACTACGTAGCATACCTAAACGATGATATGTACGCCCTACCAAACTGGGACAAAATACTGAAAGATGAAATTGCAAAGTTAAATACTAAACTTTTCATGATTTCGTCTACAATGATAGAGCCTCATAACACCAAGAATCCATGTGTAAAGGTTCAAAATTATGGAGATTCTTTAGAGAACTTTAATGAAGAATTACTTTTAAAAGAATACAAAAATCTCAGCATTAAGGATTGGAGTGGCAGTACTTGGCCTCCTAACGTCGTTCACATCGACACATGGGATCTTGTGGGTGGATTGAGTGTTGAGTTTAGTCCGGGTATGTACTCGGACCCTGATTTCTCTAAAAAACTCTACGAAGCAGGAGTCCGCACATTCAAAGGTGTTGGGAATAGCCTTGTTTACCATTTTGGATCCAAATCCACCAAACGTGTGAAAAAAAATACAGGGCGCGATATGTTTCTATTAAAATGGGGTATGGCCGCAAGTTTTTTCTCAAAAAACATATTAAAGATGGGCAAACCTTACCACAAACTTCCTGAAAATCGAAAAATAACTTATTTGGAAAAGTCATTCCAAAAACTAAAATCGCTAAAAACTTTACTAGACCGATAATATTCTTGATCGGTCAAAAGTTTTAATTAAACCCGCAAATACTTCTTGTCGATATAAAAAGTACCAAAAGGTATGACGGCACCTAAAAGAACGATAATTAATTTCTTCAAAGTCCACTCATGCATTTGCATGAAATAAAGAGCAAAGCCTACGTAGGCTACAAAAAGTATTCCGTGAGGCATTCCAAGCATTTTAACGAAACTCGCATCGCCATAAAAGTATTTAATCGGTGAGGCGATGAAAAGTAGAAGCAGGTAGGATGCACCCTCTAAGAAAGCGATAAATCGAAATAATTTCATGCGGTTTTATTTTTACAAATTTAAGGCTTGTGTAAGCAACATAACCCTTAATAAGCTCTAAGATTAATGGGGCAACACATTTACCTGAGGAATTAATGAAAAGGGTTAGAAAACTCGGACTTATTTAAAAACTCTTCATCCGTTAATGTTTTTAGAAAAGCCAATAGCGCCAACTTATCTTCCTTTGACAACAGCAAACCATCTCCAGTATTTTTCATTAGCGGGTCAATTGTTGATGAAAAATGGCCACCAAAATTATAGTGCTCCAATACTTCTTCTAAAGTTTCAAAACGACCATCATGCATGTAAGGACCCGTAACCTCTATATTTCTCAATGTGGGTGTTTTAAACTTAGCTCTATCCAGATCACTTCCGGTAGTTTCATACAAGCCAAGATCTTCAAAAGATTCCTCTGAATCCAAACCATTATTATGGAAAATATAGTCCGTAAAAAGAGGTGCCGAATGACAGTGGAAGCAATCAGCTCCTGTGGTAAAATTAGTTCGATCTTTGTTAAACAAATCCCACCCTTTAAGTTCTTGTGCGGTAAACATGACTTCTCCACGAGTCCACTGATCCCATTTTGAATTGCCTGAAATAAGAGTCCTTTCAAATTGAGCCAATGCCTTTACCACATAACTAGAATCTATTTCATCAACATCAAAAGCCACTTTAAATAATTCAGGGTAGGTTGGGTGAGCATTTAACTTATTTGCCACATTTAACCAAGTATCATGCATTTCGATGGGATCTACAATAGGATCAAATGCTTGCTCCTCCAAACTAATTGTTCGTCCGTCCCAAAACAAAGTGGAACTCCAACCCAAATTAAAAAGGACCATCGCATTTCTATTACCCGATATACCATCTATACCAATGCTCAGGGGTTTCGACTCAGTAAATCCATTTTTTTGTTGATGACAAGAGGAACAAGACTGAGATCCGTTAGCACTCAAAAGAGGTTCGTGGAATAACATACGCCCCAAAGCAACCCCCTCCTCAGTCATGGGATTGTCAATTGGAATTACCATGGGAGGAAAATTAGACGGGAGGCTAAACTTATAAGGCGTGGTGGATTTCTTTTCATTCTGCAACTCAGAGTTGCAAGACAAAATAAAACACACGGAAAATAAAATGATGATTAGATTCTTAATCATTAGTAAACGCTGCTTTTCAATACCCTAAATATAAGAAATGTGCACGCATAAAGCCAAAACAAAAAACAGAGTTATAAAGAAATGATTTTTACCAAACGATTTATTTAAAAATGCTAATCCCTAGGTATAGCATTCAATTTATGGGCTATAATTTATGTGGGACAAAAGCTCTTTAGGTAAAATTGGAGTATATTTGTTAAGAATTTCAAGGCTATGGTTGCAGAAGAAAAAAAGGACATTTATTTACACTCAGAAATAGATTCAACACTCAAGTCGATTGCTCAAAAAGTACTTGATGATGAACGGATTACAGTTGAAGAGGGGGTTTATCTATTTGAACACGGAGAGCTTGGCTTTTTAGGAAGTTTAGCCGATTACATCCGAACTAAAAAACATGGTGATTACACCTACTTCAACAGAAACTTTCACATAGAGCCAACCAACATATGTGTTTTCGATTGTAAATTTTGTTCTTACTCAAGATTACTCAAACATCGGCAAGAAGGCTGGGAATTAGATTCAGATGCCATTTTAAAAAAGGTCAAAGAATACGACGGCCAGCCCGTAACAGAGGTTCATATTGTAGGTGGTGTTCACCCCAAAATGGGTTTACACTACTTTGCTGATCTCATCCAAAGAATAAAGACACACAGACCTGGTTTACATATCAAAGCATTTACAGCCGTTGAATTGGAGTATATGTGTCGCAAAGCAAAAGTTTCATTTGAAGAAGGGTTAACCATTCTCAAGAATCACGGTCAAGATTCTCTACCAGGAGGAGGTGCAGAAATATTTGATGAAAAGATAAGGGCTCAAATTTGCGATGATAAGTGTACAACAGATCAGTGGTTAGAAATTCATGAAACTGCCCACAAAGTTGGCATGCCTTCAAACGCCACACTCCTCTATGGTCATTACGAAAATTATGCACATCGTATCGATCACATGAATCGATTAAGAGTTTTACAAGATAAAACCAACGGTTTTAACACATTCATCCCTCTAAAATTCAGAAATGGAAATAATCAGATGTCTGATGTGCCAGAAGTTTCTATCATCGAAGACTTGAAGATGTATGCCGTATCAAGAATTTTCCTTGACAATTTCAAACACATTAAAGCATATTGGCCTATGATAGGAAGAAATACGGCTCAAATGTCTCTCAACTTCGGAGTTAATGACATCGATGGGACTATTGATGATTCCACCAAAATATACGCCATGGCAGGTGCTGAAGAACAAAGTCCAAACCTAAGTACTCAAGAACTTTGTGAGTTGATTGAAAATATAGGTCGCCATCCCATTGAAAGAGGCACTCTATATAATGTCATCAACGACTATAAGGACTTTGATTGGTCACACCAAAAAGTATAAAGCTCAAATTGTAAAGCAAAAAAAAGGCGTCTTAGATCAAGACGCCTTTTTTTGCATAAAACTTTTTTAACTTAAGTAAGCTAATATGTTTTTCTCAACTCTTTTCAATACATCAGAAACATCAGCCTTTTCAAACTTATCTCCTGTAATATTTTCATAAAGCTCAATATATCTTTCGGATACAGAATCAGTAAAAGCTTCGTCCATGTCAGGGATTTGCTGACCATCTTTACCTTGAAAACCATTAGATATTAGCCACTGACGAACAAACTCTTTTGACAATTGCTTTTGTGGCTCATCGGTATCCTGGCGCTCTGAATAACCATCAATGTAAAAATAACGTGATGAATCTGGAGTATGAATTTCATCAATCAAATTAATGTTTCCATCTATATCTTTACCAAATTCATATTTAGTGTCTACAAGAATTAGCCCCATTTCAGCAGCTATCTCTGTACCTCTCTGAAATATTTCTCTAGTGTACTTCTCCAGAAGTAGGTAATCTTCTTCGGAAACAAGCCCTTGCTTTAGAATCTCTTCTCTAGAAATATCTTCATCATGTCCAACATCTGCTTTTGTTGTAGGCGTGAGGAGTGGATTAGGGAATTTGTCATTCTCTTTCATCCCATCAGGCATCTCAACTCCACAAATAACTCTTTTACCCGAACGGTACTCTCTCCAAGCGTGTCCAGAAAGGTATCCGCGAATTACCATTTCAACTTTAAAAGGCTCACAGTATTTCCCTACAGTAACCATTGGATCTGGAATATCTAACTTCCAGTTCGGTACAATGTCACTGGTAGCATCTAGAAATTTAGCCGCTATCTGGTTCAGTACTTGTCCTTTGAAAGGAATTCCCTTAGGCATCACAACATCGAAAGCAGAGATGCGATCTGAAACAATCATGACCAATAATTCATTGTTAATCGTGTATACTTCACGTACTTTTCCGTGATAAACATTTGACTGTCCCGGAAAATTAAAATCAGTTTTTAGAATCGTGTTTCCCAATTTGTTTTTCTTTTAGGTGTTGTTGTTCTTTTTTATAAGCTTGAATAATTTTCATTACTAATTTGTGTCGTATCACATCCTTTTCATCTAGGAATACGATACCAATACCCTTTACTTCAGATAGCAAATCAATGGCGTGTCTTAAACCAGACTTTTGACGGTTAGGTAAATCAACTTGTGTCATATCACCAGTAACTACAAACTTAGCAGAACGTCCCATACGTGTGAGGAACATTTTCATTTGTTGTACCGTCGTATTTTGAGATTCATCAAGTATTACGAAAGCATTGTCTAGCGTTCTACCTCGCATGAAAGCTAATGGTGCAATTTGAATGACTCTCTCCTCAATAAAAGCCTTCAATTTTTCGGCAGGAATCATGTCATTCAGCGCATCATAAAGAGGCTGCATGTAAGGGTCTAATTTGTCTTTCATGTCTCCGGGCAAAAAACCGAGATTCTCGCCAGCCTCTACTGCAGGACGAGTTAATATAATTCTTTTTACTTCTTTATTCTTAAGAGCTCTTACAGCGAGAGCTACTGCAGTATACGTTTTACCTGTTCCCGCTGGGCCTATGGCAAAAATCATATCATTGTCATGAGACAAATCAACCAACTTTCTTTGATTGGCTGTTCTAGCCTTAACCAATTTACCATGAGTTCCGTGAACAATAACATCGTCATCTAATTCCAAAACGACATTGTGATCTTCCATAATCAATCGGTCGATGTTACTTTCTGTCAGTCGATTGTATTTATGGAAGTGCTGAATCAATACTTGTAATTTTGTTTCAAACTGTTCAATAATCTCTTCTTCACCCAAAACAGTGATACTCCCTCCGCGTGCTATAATTTTCAGCTTGGGATAATAGGATTTAATCAAGTCCAACTTGGAATTTCGTGTACCGTAAAGATCTATGGGATCGATGCCGGTTAAAGTAAACTTTTTTTCTGCCAAACAACTGATATTTATGTAGTTAAATGAATTCGTTTAAAATTCTTTTCAACTTAGATTATTTGCTTAATTTTAATGTCACAAAATAACAAATTTCGTTAATTTATTTCAAATAAAATTAGCTGTTTTTCAGCAATATGGCAATCATTACATTAACAAGCGATTACGGTAACAAGGATTATTTTACTGCAGCCATAAAAGGAGCCATTTTATCAGAGTCTCCGTCAGCACAAATCATTGATATTTCCCACCAAGTTTCACCATTCAACATTCAGGAAGCTGGTTATATTTTGAAGAATGCATACCATCACTTTCCAAAAGGAACTATTCACATGATTGGCATTGATGCTGAGGCTACAAAAACAAAACTTCACGTAGCCTGCAAGATTGATGGCCATCATTTCATTGGTGCAGATACGGGAATATTCTCACTGATGTTTCCTTACATCAAAGCAGAACAAATAATTGCATTAAACATTGCTCAAGAATCTGACAGCATCCCCTTTCCAATGAAAGATGTATTTGTAAAAGCAGCATGTCACCTTAATCGAGGTGGGACTTTAGGTATTATTGGCCGTCAAATTGAACAACTTAGAGAGATGAAGGACTTCCAACCGACCCTCTCATCAGATCGCAAAATTTTAAATGGACAAGTAATATACATTGACCACTATGGAAATGTCATAAGCAATATAACTGAAAAATTCTTTAGAGAATCTGTATCAGGAAAAACCTTTGAGATTAAACTACCTCGAAGGAACAACATCAAATCGTTACACAACTCATATACTGAAGTCGTTGAAGGTGAAATGTTAGCATTATTTAACTCTGCCGGACACCTAGAGATCGCCATCAACAAAGGCGATGCGAATTTGGCTAATGGGGCCAGTGGACTTCTCGGAATAAAAGTTAAAGATCGAATTAGCATCGAATTCATATGATCATTAGAATCGTAAAATTAAGCTTCCATCAAGAGCACATTACCACTTTCAAAAGAATATTTGAAAAAAACAAGCAAACCATTCTTGCTCAAAAAGGCTGTCATCGCTTGGAACTTCTTCAAGATTCTAATTCTGAGAATGTTTTCTTCACCTACAGCTGGTGGGACACTGAAGAGGATTTAAACAACTATAGAAATTCTGATTGGTTTCAAGGAGTCTGGAGTAAAACAAAACTATTGTTTGAGAAAAGACCCATAGCTTGGAGTACTAAAAAAATAAACGAGGCACAATGATTAGCATTCTAAAAAAAGAACTGAACAGTTTTTTCAACACATCAACTGGTTATCTGGTCATACTCATATTCTTAATTACCAGTGGATTATTTTTATGGGTATTCCCTACTTCTTTTAATTTACTTGAATCAAATCACGCGGGTCTTGACGGATTTTTCCTCATCGCCCCTTGGATTTTTTTGTTTTTAATTCCGGCACTAACCATGAGATTTTTTTCGGAAGAATTTAAAACGGGGACTATTGAATTACTATTAACAAAGCCCATTAGCGAATTTGAATTGGTAATGGGTAAATATTTTGCTGGGCTTGTTTTGTGTCTTATTTCTTTAACCCCCTCTCTAATCTACCTATTGAGCATTTTCCATTTAGGACTACCAAAAGGCAATATCGACTGGGGAGCAACTTTGGGATCGTACATTGGGTTAATCTTTCTATCGGGTATTTATGTTTCCATCGGAACATTTGCCTCTAGCATTACTAACAACCAAATGGTAGCCTTTATGATCTCCTTTTTTTTATGCTTTTTTTCATTCATAGGTTTTGATCAAGTGGGCTTGCTTTGGGCTCACTCAGGAGCACAGTTAAGTCTAGAGAAAATAGGAATAAATTACCACTACAACACCATCAGTAGAGGCGTTATAGATACTCGAGATATTATCTATTTTTTAAGCTATATCGCCTTCTTCCTTCTGGCCAGCAAACGATCACTACAAAATAAGAAATGGTCATGAGAAGTAGAAAAACAGATGCGATTAAGTTATTAAGTGCGCTATCCATCATCCTACTCATCAATAGCATTTCTAATTATTGGTACCTGCGCTTTGACTTGACTAAAGAAAAACGCTTTTCTCTTACCAAAACGACCAGAAAACTATTGTCATCGATCGATGACTACATCTACATTGAAGTATACCTCGAAGGAGAATTTCCTTCTGGAATAGAGAGATTAAGTTTAGAAACTAAATACATTTTATCTGAATTTCAATCCCATAACCAACTGATTCGATTCCGTTTTATAAATCCAACTGAGCATTCTGACGATAAGACTAGAAATGAAATCATAAATCAACTGTTCGAGAAAGGTCTAAATCCAATAACACTTCAAGTGAAAGATGGAGAGACTTACTCTGAAAAAATTATAGTCCCCGGTGCCATTGTGAAAATTGGTGGGAAGGAAAAGGCTGTCTCACTTCTAAAAAATGAAATTTCTAAAACTCCAAATCAAAATATTGAACAATCCATCCAAGAGCTTGAGTATGAATTTATCAATGCCATAAAGAACCTTACACGAAATGCAAAATCTAAGGTTGGCCTCTTATTAGGCCATGGAGAATTGAACGGGATGGAGATTCAAGATTTTAAAAACACACTGTCGGAACAATATAATTTAAGCACGATCAACCTTCGTGAATTTGAATCGAATCAGACCGGTGAACCCAAATTAAAAAAAAAATTAAATGATTTAAAATCACAAGAGGTTTTAATCATTCCAAAACCAAAAATTAAGTTTGAAAACCTAGACAAGTATTTCATTGATCAATACCTCATGAACGGTGGTAAAGTCATATGGCTAATCGATGCTACAAATGCTCACATGGACTCTCTATCAAGCAAAGCTACGTTTCAAGTTCAAGCACTCGGAAATCTTAATTTAAGCGATCAACTTTTTAAATACGGCATTCGTCTAAACAGTAATTTGGTTCAAGATATTTCTTGTTCCAAAATCCCTATCCCAACAAGCTTTTCGAAAGATATCCCGAAGTGGGAACTCGTTCCTTGGAAATATTTTCCAGTAGCAATACCATCGAACAATCATACAATAACAACAAATCTAAACGCAGTTAAATTTGACTTCACAGGAAGTATTGACACCGTAGAAACAAATTCAAAAATCAAAAAAACAATTCTTTTACAAACATCCCCTTACACAAAACTGCAAAACACTCCATGTGATGTAAGTTTACAAAAGGCATTGGAGCCACCAAATCAAAAAGAATTCAATAGAGGTAGTCAAGCATTGGCAGTACTTCTTGAAGGGACATTCGAATCGGTCTTTAAAAATCGAATTCATACAATCATTGGTAATCTTCCGTTTACAGAACGAAGTATCCCAACAAAAATGATGGTGATTTCTGATGGTGACCTCATTACAAATCAGCAATCCAATGGTGTACCACTGCCTTTGGGATTTGATAAATATGAAAAACGCCAATATGGCAATAAAGAGTTTATTCTAAACGTTATTGATTACCTTTTGGATGAAGAAGAATTAATAAATGTGAGAAGTCGAGAAGTAAAATTGCGACCGCTTGACTCAAAAAAAATAAACACCGCAAAACAATTTTGGCAGTTAATAAATATTGGATTACCTATTTTAATCATCATCTTTTTTGGAATAATCAGAACATGTTACAGAAAAAACAAATACAATTATGAGAAATAAAAAGATCATCTCAATAACACTAATCATTTGCTTAGCCATAACCGCTTACTTTTATAATCAATCTCAAAATTCTACAATCCGAACGGATCGCAGAGACTTCTCTATAGCCGACACCAGTCAAGTCTCATTAATCCGCATAACTTCCAAAGCTCCCGAAATTGTCCTATTAACAAGAATTGACAAACAAAATTGGTCGGTAAATGAAAAATATAAGGCCAACAAATCAGCTATGTATTACCTATTAAAAACATTATCAAGAATGGAAATTGCCTATCCTGTGCCCTTATCCCTTCGAGATAATGTTATTGGCAACCTAGCCGTAAAGGGCTTAAAAGTTGATGTTCGTATGAAGGATGGTTCGGAAAAAACATTTTATGTAGGAAGTGAAAACAAAGAACTAACTGCATCATACATGATGTTGAAAAATGCTTCAGAACCATACGCAATTCACATACCCGGATTTAGGGGATACCTATCAAGTAGGTTTTTTACAAATGAATACTTGTGGCGAGACAAAAAAATCATGAATTACGAAACACAAGCCATCACCGCAATCAAGATGAAGTATAGTACTGAGGATCACAAAAATGAATCTTTTAAAATCCATTTTAACGACGATAGTTATCGACTAACATCAATGCTAACTAACGAAGAACTCTCAAGCAACCCGATGAAAGTTAATGCTTACAAAACTTCATTCCAAAAATTGTATGCTGAAGCCTTCGTCATGTTACCCTTGAATAAAGACTCATTACGCTCATCAGAACCAATATTCAATCTTACCGTTGAAACTGCAAAAGAAAAAACTAGCCTTAAAGTCTTTCACAAAAAAGCGCATACAGAAAGGTCTGCTTCAGAACAAACTATATATGACCCAGAAAGACTTTATGCTTACGTGAATGATAATGACTGGATGATTATCCAAAAAAATACCTTTGAAAATGTAATTAAATCATTGGAAGATTTCAAATAACAACTTTCCATTTATGATGTTTCAAAAGACGCCCTAATCTTCAAAACTAAATAAGAGATTTGTTAAAAAGTACTTGATAATTGTGAATAAAGCTAAGTAGACATTCTCGACAGAAATTGGACATATAGTTATATTTGAATTACTGAAATTAAACCCAAGACCTAATGAAGTTTATTGTTTCCAGTTCAAAGCTTTTAAGACAATTGCAAACCATCAGTGGTGTTATAAATTCTAGCAACACCCTTCCCATTCTTGACAATATATTGTTTGAGATTACAGACAACAACCTTACCGTATCAGCATCAGATCTAGAGACAACAATGTCCACGACATTAGATGTTGAGGCTAACGAAAGTGGTAGTGTTGCAATTCCAGCAAAGTTACTCTTAGACACGCTCAAAACTTTTCCGGAACAACCGCTAAGCTTCTTATTGGATACCGATAAAAATCTTGTGGAGATAAGTTCTGACCAGGGTAAATATGCGCTGGCCTTTCAGAACGGTAACGAATTCCCAAAAGCTCCTGGCATTGAATCTGGCAGCACAGCATTGATTCATTCTGATATTATTGGCTCTGGTATAAACAAAACAATTTTCGCAACTGGAAACGACGATTTACGCCCTGTGATGTCTGGAGTTTTCTGTCAATTTAGCGACTCAGGCTTAACACTTGTCTCTACAGATGCACACAAATTGGTTCGTTACACGCGTCATGATGTTACCAGCGATCAAAGCGCTGAATTTATACTCCCTAAAAAACCTTTAAATATTCTCAAAGGAGTTTTAGCATCTGCTGATGAAGAAGTGAAGATAGAATACAACGAAACCAATGCAAAATTTACCTTTGGATCTATTGTTCTTACATGTCGACTTATTGACGGTAAGTACCCGAACTATAATGCTGTAATACCTCAAGAAAATCCTAACAAACTTACAATTGACAGGTTGTCATTTTTAAACTCAGTAAAAAGAGTTTCGATTTTCTCTAACAAAACCACACATCAAATAAGGTTGAAAATTGCGGGTAACGAAATGCATATATCTGCAGAAGATTTAGACTTCTCCAACAAAGCAGACGAGCGCTTATCGTGTCAATATGAAGGCTCTGATATCGAAATTGGATTCAATTCTCGATTTCTAATGGAAATGATTTCCAATCTAGAGACAGAGCAAATTCATCTTGAAATGTCTGCTCCTAATCGAGCTGGAATTTTACTCCCCGAAGGCAATACAGAAAATGCTGAAAACATACTAATGCTTGTCATGCCGGTGATGCTCAACAACTAAACTTAGTACAGAACAATAAAAAGGGGACGATAGTATATACTATCGTCCCCTTTTTATGTTCATATGATTTAAAAAAAGATCTGTTATCTGAGACCTTTTGTTTGTACAAATACCATCTTACAAAGTCTTTGAATCCCTCACCTTTTGGTCGGTAAGAGCCAACTCTACAACCTGCATCATGTCATCGACATAACTAAAGGTCAAACCTTTCAAATAATCAGGTTTAATTTCTAGTATATCTTTTTCATTATCCTTACACAAGATAATTTCTTTGATACCTGCTCGCTTAGCAGCTAGGATTTTCTCTTTGACACCTCCAACAGGAAGTACTTTCCCTCTTAAGGTTATCTCTCCACTCATTGCAAGACTCTTTTTCACCTTTCTCTGAGAAAATAAAGATGCAAGAGATGTTAACATCGTAATTCCAGCGGAAGGACCGTCTTTAGGAACAGCTCCTTCAGGAACATGAATATGAACATCCCACTTATGGAAAATCTCTGGGGCTAAACCAAATTTAATATGATTGGACTTAATAAACTCCAGAGCTAAACGAGCGGACTCCTTCATCACTTTACCAAGATTTCCAGTGAGAGTTAATGCTCCTTTTCCTGGACTCAAACTTGATTCGATGAATAAAATACTACCCCCCACAGAAGTCCAAGCTAAACCTGTTACGACACCGGCAACATCATTGTTCTGATACTTATCTTTACTGAAGCGTTGAGGACCCAGTATCTCTATAATAGAATCACTTGTAAACTTTGACTCATAAGGTTTTTCCATGGCGATATTCTTAGCTGCAAATCGCACCAACTTCGCTAATTTCTTATCCAAACCACGAACTCCAGACTCACTTGTATACCCTTCGATTACTTGCTCAAACAACTTTTTCCCAAGTTTAATCGCATCACGGTCTAAACCATGCTCTTTCAATTGTTTTGGCAACAAGTGTCTTTTGGAAATTTGAGCCTTCTCCTCCATCGTATATCCACTGATGTCTATGATCTCCATACGATCTCTTAAAGCGGGTTGAATGGTATTCAAAGAATTGGCCGTAGCAACAAACATGACTTTAGACAAGTCATAACCCATTTCTAAATAATTATCATAGAAAGAAGAGTTTTGTTCAGGATCTAAAACCTCTAATAGCGCAGAAGAAGGATCTCCTTGACTCCCTAAGGCCAGTTTATCAATCTCATCAAGAACAAAAACAGGATTGGAAGTCCCTACTTTCTTGATGGTCTGAATTATCCTTCCGGGCATTGCTCCAATATACGTTTTACGATGTCCTCGTATTTCTGACTCATCACGAAGTCCACCCAAGCTCATACGAGCATATTCTCGACCTAGTGCCTCAGCAATCGATTTTCCTAAGGATGTCTTACCTACTCCTGGAGGGCCGTATAAACATATAATTGGCGACTTCATATCACCTTTCAATTTCAAAACAGCTAGATGCTCCAAAATACGCTCTTTAACTTTTTCTAGACCATAATGGTCCTTGTCTAAAACTTCTTCTGCACGATTTAAATCAAACTGATCTTTAGAATGATGATCCCAAGGGAGATCTAAAACGGTTTCAATGTAATTACGCTGAATGGAATAATCGGGTACTTGTGGATTGAGCCGTTGAAGCTTTTTAAGATCTTTTTCTACCTGATCTGCAACTTCTTTAGACCACTTTTTAGTTCTAGCTCTGTTGCGCATCTCTTCAACCTCTTCGTGGTGTGAATTACCACCAAGCTCTTCTTGAATTTGCTTAAGCTGTTGATTTAAAAAATATTCTCTCTGTTGTTCATCAATGTCAACCCGAACTTTATCTTGAATCTCATTTTTCATTTTTATCATGTTAATTTCATGATTTAAATGAATGAGTGACGTTTTAGTTCGTTCTTCTAGATTGGGTTGTTCTAATAACTTTTGCTTCTCCTTAACATCGATATTCATATTCGATGCGACAAAGTTTACTAGAAACGAATCGCTTTCGATATTTTTAATCGCAAAAGAAGCCTCCGATGGAATGTTCGGTGAATCTTTGATGATTTGCAAAGCCACATCTTTAACACTTTCCACAAGCGCAGCAAACTCCTTATCTCCTTTAGTGGGCTTTGTTTCATGAAAAGACGACACCACCGCTTTGAAATAAGGCTCTTCTTGAGTAAACTCTTGTATGTCAAATCTTTTTTGTCCTTGGATAATCACCGTAGTATTACCATCAGGCATTCGGAAAATTCGCAATATTTTTGCAACCGTTCCGGTAACGTTTAAATCATCAACCTTCGGATCCTCAACTTTGGCATCTTTTTGAGCAACGACCCCAATGATTTTGTTACCATCATTCGCTTCCTTTATTAATTTGATCGATTTGTCGCGACCAACCGTTATAGGAATTACAACACCAGGGAAAAGAACTGTATTTCTCAGAGGCAAAACCCCAAGAACATCGGGCATGGCCTCTGCATTCAATCGCTCTTCATCTTCTTCAGTCATTAATGGAATCAATTCTGCTTCCTGATCAATGACACTAGAAAGTGAAAGCTGATCTAATATCTTAATTTTTGTATCCATAGTCTTAAATGAGGAGTATGTTTATTTTGTGAACAGACTCGTTTGGAAGACAATACGCAAGGGTTATGCCAAAAAGAAAAACTGACAAAAGGTCTTAATTATACTGCTATAGGCGGAAATCTTCGGACAATTCGAAAACTTTTGTCAGTATAGCTCGATCTTTGTCATCGAAAACAATACCTCTACGCTCCATCACTTTATGAGCTACATCAAAGGCTTTTTTAGTTTGAAATGTGGACTGTCCTTGAGCTCCTCCCCATGAGAAAGAAGGAATAAAATTTCTTGGAAATCCAGCGCCAAAAACATTAGCACTAACGCCAACTACAGTTCCTGTGTTAAACATCGTGTTGATACCACATTTAGAATGATCACCCATAATTAAACCACAAAACTGTAAACCGGTGTGAGCAAAACTTCCAGTGGCATAATTCCAAAGACGAACCTCTGCATAGTTATTCTTGAGATTTGAAGTATTTGTATCGGCACCAATATTACACCACTCTCCAAGCACAGCATTTCCAAGAAAACCATCATGTCCTTTGTTGCTGTATCCAAAAATGACAACATTATTCAACTCACCCCCTACTTTAGAATAAGGGCCTACTGTTGTAGGACCGTAAATTTTGGCCCCCAACTTCGTTTGTGATGAGTCGCACAAAGCAAACGGACCTCTAATCACAGTACCTTCCATAACTACAGAATCTTTTCCGATGTAAACTGGGCCTGTTTTAGCATTTATAATCGCACAGTTAAGCTCTGCCCCATTCTCAATGAATAGGTTTTCTTCGCCTAAAATTTGGTTGGTCGAATTTGCCTTTTGAGAGACTCTATTTTTTGTGAGCATTTCAAAATCCAAAGCCAATTCAACATCATTGTATGAAAATATGTCCCACAAATTGGATATTCGAGTATAGGAAGTCTTCGAAATAAGGCGCTCACAATCAAAAATATCATTGTAATTTTTAGCCCTGAAAGCAATCACATTCTGAGCCTCATCCAGCAAGCACTGTTTGTCCTTTAATAACAAGATCTCTTCTACCAATTGATCATTCGGACAAGCTGATGCATTCACCCAAAATTCTTGACCGTCCTTTCTAAGTGGGTATTTATCCTGCAAGTATGACTCCGTATAGTATCCCGAAAAAGTAATTTCTTGAGGGATTCTTTTTCTCCACTTTTCAGTGATTGTAAGTATGCCTATTCTAAATTCAGCAATAGGTTTCGTGTAGGCTAGAGGTAACAAGTTTACCCTATTTTCATCATCAAACAGTAAAAAGCTCATGGGTCTAAATTCTAAAAAAAGAAAGATACTATTATTTCCCAAGTCATGTGAATAATTGCCTTACTATTGTTTAGATACCGTTATCTGATTCAATCATATTCATCAAGCAAATCACAAACCATAATTAGTGACAAAAAAAAAGAACTCTGTTTACAGAGTTCTAAATATAAATATGGGGCAAGTAAATGTTATTTGGAAAATTTCGCGTAACGATTTTTAAACTTATCAATACGACCCGCTGTATCAACCAACTTCATCTTACCTGTATAGAACGGATGAGATGTATTTGTGATTTCGCGTTTGATTAATGGATATTCAACACCATCAATAGTAATTGTTTCTTTGGTAGCAGCACAAGACTTGGTTATAAAAGCTTCGCCGTTAGACATATCTTTTACTGCAACTAATCTGTATTCTTCTGGGTGAATTCCGCTTTTCATTTTAGTTCTGTATTTTTCAGGAGGCAAATATAATGTTTTTCATAAAATTGAGAAAGCATAAGCTATTTTTTTCAAAATAAATTTCCTTTCAAATCGTTTTCTATCTTTACCGAGCAAATAAATTACTATGAAAGCCTTTTTTCGTTTAAGCCTACTGATACTCATTTCACTTACCGCTTGTCGTAAATCAAACACCTATTACCAAGGTTCTACAAATTTACGATTTTCTACAGACACACTCCTCTTTGATACGGTTTTTACAACCGTAGGTAGCATCACCAAACGGATCAAAGTATACAACGACCTCGACGAAGACCTTCAAATTGATGAAATTAAATTGGCCGGAAGCGAAGACACCCCGTATCGATTAAACATAGACGGACTTCAAAATGATGTAGCTCAAGATATTCTTTTACGCTCAAAAGACAGTCTTCACATTTTTGTTGAAGTAACCATCGACCCAAACAACACCAATCAACCGCACATACACACAGATTCCATTACTTTTCTGACAAATGGAAACCTCCAAGATGTTGACTTGGTTGCCTGGGGACAAGATGCGCACTTTTACTACAGCAACTCTTTTTTAGTTTACACCAATGAAGACGCTCAACAACCAAACGACACTGTATTCTTCTACAACATATCGAACACAACAAATTGGACCGACGACAAACCTCATGTTATCTACGGAAATGTATTTGTTCGAAATGGGGGTACTTTAAATATAAATCCAGGAAGTAAAATATACCTCCATCACAACGCAAATATTATTGTACTTGAGGGGTCTAGCTTAAAAATTCGTGGAGACGTATCAAACCCAGTTTTAGTTACCAGCGACCGTTTGGATGAGTACTACAAAGATATTCCTGGGCAGTGGGGAAGAATATGGCTTGCAGGTGGAAGCTCCAATAACATCATTGAAAATGCAACGATAAAAAATGGTAGCATCGGACTGTATGTAGACACCGTTGCGAGTAGATATGAGCCTAATTTAATCTTAAAAAATACAATCATCTCTAACCATAGTAATTATGGTATCAGAGCCTATTCAAGTAACATTAAGGCCTCAAATTGTCAAATAAGTGACAACGGTATTCACGATTTGTATTTGTTTGCAGGAGGAGATTATCGCTTCAGTCATTGTACTTTTGCCAACTACAATTCTGGCCATGCATACCCATCAGTGCGCATGAGTAATTATTATGAGGACAACAATGGTAAAGAACAGTTAAGACCAATGATTCGAGCGGATTTTGAAAATTGTATTATCTATGGAAGCATCGAGAGTGAAGTAGGAATAGAGAGCAGCGCCAATGCTCTTTTCGACTTTAAGTTTAATCATTGTTTGATGAAACTTGAAAAATCAGATTACGAGCTTTCAAACACCAACTATTTTGAAGGCAACCTCTTTAACGAATCCCCTAAGTTTATTCAAACAATGAGCGCATACGAGTACAATTATGAATTGGACTCCCTCTCACCTGCTATAAATAGTGGGAGATCAAGTACAGCTTATCAGTTTCGAAAAGATTTCTACGGAAACTCTAGACTCAGTGATGAAGGACCAGACATAGGCGCCTTCGAAAGAATAGAGTGATACATCACACTATCCCAGTGACACATCCAAAATCATCATCACCACAAATCCAAGAATAAAACCAATGGTAGAAGTATCTGTATACTTATCCAACTGGGTTTCTGGCACAACCTCTTCTATAACTACATAAATCATTGCTCCGGCTGCAAAAGCTAAAGCGTAAGGAAGTACAGGAAGTGCATAAACAACCATTAATGCTCCTGCAACAGCAGCAATTGGCTCTACAACTGCAGAAAGTTGACCAAACCAAAAACTTCTCAATCTGCTTACACCTTGTCGCCTTAATGGCATAGATACGGCAATTCCCTCAGGGAAATTTTGCAAGCCAATACCGATCGCTAAGGCTACAGCACCAGCGATATCAGCGCCAGGCATCCCATGGGCTACAGCACCAAACAGAACTCCAACAGCAAGTCCCTCAGGTATGTTATGTAGCGTGATTGCCAAAACCAACAATGTCGATCTTTGCCAATCCGTCTTAACTCCTTCCGCTTTAGAACGTTCAAAATTGATGTGCAAGTGCGGCATGAGCTTGTCCATTCCATAAAGAAAGAAGGCTCCCATTAGAAACCCTACTGCAGCCGGAAACCAATTGGGTAAGTTGGGAGCAACATCTGGAGTCATTTCTATGGCAGGCGCAAGTAAAGACCAGTAGGAAGCGGCAATCATTACCCCTCCTGTAAATCCTAACAAACCATCCAACAGCTGCCGTCTCAAGGTTTTTACGAAGAAAACCATGGAAGCCCCTAAAGCGGTTAACCCCCATGTAAATAATGTGGCTAGCAAGGCTCCAAGCACAGGGTCAATACCCTCAAAAAAGTGAACAATCTGCTCCATCATAACAAGCTAATTAATATGTTTTTAGCCACATCAAGACTGATATGACTTTGAATATCGTTGATTTTAACATCAAATGAATCATCGAATTCATTTACCTCTATCACTTCAACTTGAGCACCAATAGAAATGTTTAGTTTATCCAAATATTTTAAAAAGCTTGGCTCATCCATCACAACAGCAACAACTTTACCTCTAGATTTAACGGGTAATTCGCTAAAAGGTATCGCCGAAGTTTTGGGAAACTCTCCCGCTTCATTGGGTATGGGGTCCCCGTGAGGATCAAAGGATGGAAAGTTCAAAAAAGCATCCAACTTATTTACCAACTCTAAGGACTTAATGTGCTCTAATTGTTCTGCGATGTCATGTACCTCATCCCATTTAAAATTCAGATGATTCACTAAGAAAACCTCCCAAAGTCTATGTTTACGTACAATATGAACAGCTAGGCCTTTCCCTTTTTCGGTTAAATAAACGCCCTGATATTTAACGTAGTGAATCAAACTTTTTTCGGAAAGTTTCTTCATCATGTCCGACACTGAAGAAGCTTTTGTATAAAGCTCATCAGCAATTGCGTTTGTTGACACGCTTTTACCATTCTTTTGAGACAACTTTAAAATTGCCTTGAGATAATTCTCTTCCGCTTGCGATAACATAATGAATATTTACAGTTGCAAAAATAGGCTTTTTTAAATTAAACGAAATAATTTTTAGTCACGTCTAAATTTATATTTAAATTTACAAAAAAATTAATCTCGCTCATGAAACTATTTAACATCCTACTTTTAATACTATCACAGAATCTTCTAGCTGAATCCTTTATAGAAGGCTATGTTAAAGACAACAATGACATCATCCCTTATGCAAACATTCAAATAAAGGACACCGATATAGGAACATCATCGGATTCATCCGGCTACTTTAGATTAGAAGTCCCTCAAGGAAATCATACGATTGTAGTAACAGCAATGGGCTACCACAAATTCAAAAAGAATATTTCTATGGATCAAGGAGTTACATTAAAACTCCATCCGGTGTTAGCTGAAACAAGTTATGCTATGGATCAAATTGTGGTTACGGGAACTCTAAAAGAATCTTTTGTAAAAGTTTCTCCTGTAAAAGTAGAAGTCATTACTTCAGCTTTTCTTAGAAAAACTCCTACCAATAATATTATGGAAATCATTGAAACTGTAAATGGTGTTCAAAAACAAATAAACTGTGGTGTTTGCGGTACTTCAGACATTCATATTAATGGGATGGAAGGCCCATATTCACTAGTTTTAATTGACGGAATGCCCATCATGAGCTCTTTATCTACTGTTTACGGATTAAATGGCATTTCTACTTCGTTAATTAAACAAATAGAAATCATTAAAGGGCCTAGCTCAACACTATACGGTACAGAAGCCGTAGCAGGAGTCATCAACATCATCACCAAAGACCCAAAAGATTTACCTAGGCTAGAAATTGAAAGTTATTGGAGTTCTAATCAAGAGAAAAACGTAGATATTTCATGGAGTCCAAAATGGAAAAAAACAGACATGCTATTCAGTGCAAACCTTTTTCAAATGAATCATTTTATGGATGACAATAAAGATGGATTTGCAGACGAGGTCTTGAGTGAACGGCTTTCACTATTCAACAAATGGAGTTTTCATCGCAAAAGTGGTAAGCTGTTTGAAGTAACAGGCAAATACTATCTAGAAGACAGATTCGGAGGGGTTGAAGCATGGAATAAAAGTTATAGAGGATCCGATTCAATTTATGGTGAATCTATTTACACCGATCGCTGGGAACTAACTTCACGTTATAAATTCAACAGTAAAGAGAACGTCGAATTATTATCTTCTTTCAATTACCATCATCAAGACAGCTATTATGGAGACTCCAATTATGAAGCAGAGCAAAAAACCTTATTTAGTCAACTTTTATGGTATAAAAACATTGGTCTAAGACATCAGCTAACTACAGGGTTTAGCTACAAATACGATGGATACGACGACAATACTCCTGCAACAGAAAAAATGGACGAGACCCATACTCCTGGCGTTTTTATTCAGGACGAAATAGCTCTTTCAGACCAATGGAAAGTTTTAACAGGTATTCGTTGGGACCAACATGTCAAGCATGGAGCTATTTTTGCGCCTCGTATTAATCTTAAGTGGAGCCCTACTGACAATACATCTCTTCGATGGAATACAGGTACTGGATTTCGAGTGGTACATTTATTTACCGAGGACCATGCTGCTCTTACAGGTGCTAGAGATGTCGTTATTGCTGAAAAACTAGAACCCGAGGAGTCTATCAACTTCAATTTCAACTTACATCATTGGTTTCAAAAAAACGGTCATAACACGAGTGTAGATTTTGATTTATTCTACACACAATTCAGCAATAAAATTGTTCCCGATTACGATAGCAATCCGAGTAAGATCTTTTATGGAAACCTAAAAGGGTATTCTGTATCAAGAGGGGCCTCTTTTCAAATAAACCATAGCTTTAGTCTTCCTTTAAACGTATCCTTGGGAGGGACTTTCCTTGATGTTTACTCGAAAAATGGTGCCGTGAAAGAAAATGAATTATTTGCTCCAGAGTTTTCTGGCGTATTTTCTGTAGGATACGAATGGCCAATACAAAAGATAAAAGTGGATTATACTGGACGAATCACCGGCCCTATGCACTTGCCGACATATACGGAAGAATTCTCAAGAGCTGAAATGTCACCTTGGTACACCCTACAGCATCTAAAAATAGAGAAAGGGTTTTCAAACAAGCTAAGCGCTTACATAGGTGTTCGTAATTTATTTGACTACACTCAAGGGAGTCCGCTTATTGATTCGGGCGCAGGTTCTAATGGAACAGAGTCATGGAATGCAGGTTTCAGTCCAAATTTCGACACCGCTTATGTCTTTGGACCTACCCGAGGTCGAAGATACATGGTAGGACTCAAATGGAGCTTGTAGCAATGGGGTTAGTGCCTTAATCGATTCCGATTATTTATTGCCTGAATTCTGTATCTTTGATTTATGCCAAAACACCAACAATTGATTGAGTTTCTTGATAGTATTCAAGATTCTTTTCAAAATAGAAACCTTATCAAACTTAGTATGAGTAAGGCTTCTAACCGAACCGATGATTTAAAAATGATTTACGTAACGCCGGTCGAACTAAGGTCTGGCTTGAAATTCTCTTTCAAATATCGTTTTAAAACCAGAGATGAAGTTAAAAACTACAGTACAGAAGAGGCCCTTGAGTTGGTGAAAGAACTAATCGGGAATTCTTTTATGCAAATCTTATTGAATACGAATGAGGAAGAACAACAACTTCTTGTAAACAAAAAAGGAAAGGCAAAACGGATTGTGAAAAAGCATGTGATTGATCAAATAAATCTAAACCACAACAAAGAGAAAAATTATCTGATTAAAAGTGTGGATAATATTTATTTGGAGAGACTTGGTGTTTGCGACAAAAATGGAAGAGTTAAAGACAAGCAGCAAGACAAATTCCGACAGATTAACCGGTATGTGGAATTGATGAGTCATTGGTTTGAAAAAACAGATCACCCAACAACATTGAATATTGTTGATATGGGATCTGGAAAGGGATACCTAACTTTTGCACTTTATGACTACTTAAAAAACCAACTCGGAATTAATGTCTCTATAACAGGAGTTGAACTGCGAGAAAATTTAGTCAAGCTATGCACGGAAATCAGCAATGAAAGTGGTTTTAATGACCTTACATTCGTCAGTAAAGACATCCGAGACTTCAGTGCCAAAGAAATTGATGTTATAATTGCATTACATGCTTGTGACACAGCGACAGATTTAGCGATTTACCAAGGAATCATCGCCGATGCGAAACTCATTGTTTGCGCACCGTGTTGTCACAAACAGGTTCGTTCAGAAATGGGCTCAACAACACAATTTAAAGCACTAACGAAACACGGGATTTTTGAAGAACGACAAGCCGAAATGTTAACGGACACCATTCGATCTCTATTGATGGAAAGAGAAGGCTTTAAAACAAAAATATTTGAATTCATATCCAATGAACATACACGTAAAAATGTAATGATGATTGGACAAAAGACCAAGGCGAAAAGGAATCGAAAACAAATAGACGACAACGTAAAACAACTCAAAGAATCGTTTAACATCAAAAGACACGAGTTAGAAGACCTTCTAAGTAAGCTTTAAGTAGATCTCTCGGCAAATCCAAGCATCGGTAGCTGCATACTCAATTTGTGCCAGAGAAAGCTTGTTCAGCTCCCAATTTGAAACTTGCTGCCTTTTAGAGATACGAAAACCCAAAACGAGAGCAGATAATTTTTTAGCACCTATGCTCTCGAAACCTAGCTTGGGAGCAAACACATTTAAATCTACTGTACTTTTCTCTTCAAAGAACTGAAGCTTTTTAAGATCTTTTAAGTCATCTCTCACGGCTATCCCTACCTTGACAATATTTTCATCTGAAAAAATAGAAGCCAATTCCTTGGTCATCGAAACTAATTTCAAACGGATGATGTAAGCCTTTATATCCGTAGCTATCTGAAGAAGGGCCACAGAATTTGTCTGCCCTTTTTTAAATGAAGGCTTCGTTTCCGTATCAATACCTATTAGTGGACATTTTCGAATTTCCTCGCAAGCTTGAACGAGAGCTTTATCTGAATCGATAAGAACGATTTCACCAGAGTATTTACCTAATTCTAAGCTACTTACCTCATCCTTGGTTATGTGTTTTTTATATTTTGATGCCTTATTCATGTATACGTTTTGGAGATAAAACTCCCTGTTTATCAAATTTTTGATCTGTTTCGATTGATTTAAGTTTGCTTAAATCTGGCATGCCTGACTCTATCCAAGCAGAGTACCAGAATGAGGCCAAAGCTTTGATCGATCGTTGCATTCTTCTTTCCACCATACCGTTTAAAGAGTCATTGTAATCGCGAATATACTCACTCGAGTATTCGCGTGTAGCTTGACCATATTTGTGTTTAAACCGATACTTACCATCCTCTTTGTAATTTTCTGAAAGTTGCTTTTCTAAAGACAATGTTGAATCAACAAGTTCATGACTCTCTTTTACCAGCGTCCATGAGAATTTTAAAGGATTTTCCAAATGTACAACATTTCCTATGTAATACTCATAATCTCCTGAAAATGATTTAGGTATGTGAGTTTCCCAAAGAGCATGAATCCCTTTTTGATGTGTAAATTGACCATTGTAATTTGAAGTAGTATGCAAAGGGACACATGCATCAGCTACATAATGCCCCAAATCTGAGGCATACTTAACAACATCTTCTATGCTTCCAGAATCCATAGCATTTACGAGCTTTTTGTAGTTCCAGTAAATAACCCAAGGTAATATACCCCTATCATTGAGCGTGTCTTCTGTGTATTTCTTTTTGGCATCTGACCAATAAAATGGAACAGAATCAAATGGACTTTCTCCATACAAATCAGCATCTATGTAGTGCCTGTAGGACTCTGTAGAGTCTACATACCTTCTTTTGTCTGCCAAAACTGCGCGCTCTTCAATCTCATCGAGATGCTTAATAAAGAAAGGACTTAAATCAGCCGGCAAAAGAAAAACTGCATTTCTATTGATGGTTCGGTGTGCTTGAAATCCCCAGGAGCAAAGAACAAAAAGAAAAATTACTACGTTTAAGACCGGGGTTTTTTTAATCATTTGTCCTCGAGAACTAAAAAGTCTCCTTTCAATAAAGGTATTTTTTTTGTTTGATTGAGCTTTAAACAAAAGTGAACGTCTGAATCAATATCCAACTTAGCCAACCTATTTCGGTGAGAGGAATTTTCTAAAAATGCATAAAGATCATCTTTTGAACGATCCCAAAGGTGCCTTGAAGCTTGGGCAGCATCACAAGAATCATTGTACAAGCCGGTTTCCAGTAAATGGGACACCAATGCGCCAGCAAACAGGGTGTCTTCTAGATTAAACTTATCCTTCCAGCCCGCACAGAATACAATTACATCTTGATCCTTAGCAACCAGCCAATTGGCTAATGCTTCTAAGTTTAAAAAGGACCCAACAACAACCTCGTGATCTTTTTTAGCAATATTTATAGCTTTCGTACCATTGGTCGTAGTCATAACGACAGTCTTCCCTTTTACATCCATATTTAAATAGACCTGTGGAGAATTTCCAAAATCAAAACTTTTTACCGGCTTTCCATTACGCTCAGCGGCTAATATGTAATCTTCATCCGAATTGCGATACTCCAAAGCTTCTTCAACCGTGCTCACAGGAATCATTCGTTCAACACCTTTTTCAAATGCTACACACATTGATGAAGTCGCTCTAAGCACATCAACGACCACGACTATACTCTTTTTATCTGCATAAAGACTAAAAAGTTTAGGCGTCATGCAAACCTGAATGTTTCTCTTCTTCATGCTAATCTTTATAAAAGGGTAACGATACCACTTTAGCTTTCAACCTTTTTTTTCGAACCGAAATGAATATTTCAGAACCTACTGTTTTCATGGCTTTAGGAATGTATGCCAAGCCAATCGCTTTCTTCATACTTGGGGACATGGTACCAGATGTTACCGTGCCAATCGTTTCATTTCGATCATTTAAAACGTCGTAACCTTGTCTAGGAACTCCTTTATCAATTAATTCAAAGCCAACTAAGGTGCGATCTACACCATTTTCTTTCTGTTTTTTCAAACGATCGGAATCGACAAAATCATTTGTGAATTTCGTAATCCATCCTAAACCAGCTTCAATTGGAGAAGTAGAATCGTCAATATCATTCCCATACAAACAGAAGCCCATTTCTAAACGAAGGGTGTCTCTAGCAGCCAATCCTGTGGGCAATATGTGATGACTCTTACCGGACTCCATAACGGCATTCCAAACATCTTCCACATCTTCATTTTTAACATAAATTTCAAAACCACCAGCACCGGTATACCCCGTAGTAGAAATCAATACATTCTCCTTCCCTGCAAATACACCTTTCTGGAATGTGTAATAATTCATTTCTGAAAGATTCATATCTGTGAGTGATTGAATCGCCAGTGTTGCTTTAGGGCCCTGAACAGCTAATAATGAGGTTCTGGCAGAAATATTTTCCATTACAGCACCCGAAGTATTGTGTGTAGAAATCCAGTCCCAATCTTTCTGTATGTTTGAGGCGTTTACAACGAGTAAATAAGTATTTGCTGAGATTCTATAAACCAGTAAATCATCTACAATACCACCATTTCCATTGGGAAGACACGAATATTGAACCTTACCGTCTACCAGTTTTGAAACATCGTTTGAGGTAATTTTTTGCACCAATTCAAAGGCACCTTCTCCCCTAATGATAAACTCTCCCATGTGGGACACATCAAAAACACCAACGTGTTCTCGTACATTAAGATGTTCAAGGGTTACACCTGTGTATTGTACGGGCATATTGAACCCTGCAAAGGGAATCATCTTTGCTCCTAGACTCTCATGAATATGAGACAAAGACGTATTTGTATTTTCCATAAAAATAATTTCAACAAACGAATTTATAACAACCTTATTTTCTATTAATTACTTTCTTAATCATTGGAGCAGAGGTAATAATACTAACGACAACCAGTACGACGATTGCAACAAAAACCTCCTCATTAATAAGACCAACTGCCATAGCTAGAGAACCTAAAATGATTTCCAACACACCATGTGTATTCATAGAGACACCAACGGTTAGTGCATCTTTTTTAGTAAGCCCTCCCAGGCGTGCCCCTATATGAGCACCTAGTATTTTACTAGAATATGCTAACAGTAGTAACACAAGTATGAGAGATAGGTTGAAATTCTCTACAAAATCTACATACAACCCGATAGAAACAAAGAATATCGGAGCAAAAACATTTGTAATAAATTGGTGAATGATTTCACGGGTTCGCTCTCTTAAATTAGCAGAATCACCGAATGCAATACCTACAATAAAAGCCCCTAAGATCGAGTGAATACCAATAGATTCAGTAAAAGCTGCACCTAAAAAGCACAAACCAAATGCTAAAGCAAGCACCCCTCCTGGCCAAGAAAACTTCGTCTGAACCCAAGGCAAACTTTTATCAATCAATCGAGAACCTATCGTTAACATAAAGCCTCCGAATAAAACAATTGAAACTAGTGTGTAAGTCAGGTTAACTCCACTGTCAGCATCTTCAATTACACTTAAAAGAACGGAAAATATCAACCAACCCAGTAAATCAATCAGCATGGCGGATGCAATAATCGTCATTCCTATTCGCGTTTTAAACAGCTTCATATCAATCAGGATTCTAGCAATAACAGGCAAAGCTGTGATCGAAAGAACAACACCTATAAAAAAACCTACCATACCAACATCTGCGGTAGTCACCATAAATAAATCCGGCAAGAATTGTACACCTAAATAACCCACACCAATAGGAATAAGCATGGAGAAAAATGTCGTAGACAACGCGACTTTCCCTTGCTCAATAACTAAAGGCAATTGAACCTCTAAACCTGCAATGAAAAGCAACATAATCACCGAAACATTAATCATCGCGTCCATAGCATACTGAACTGGTATCGTAGAAGTATGTTCTGGATGAGCAATGAAAGGAAACAAATACTCGAAACTTTCCGGCCATAAGAACCCAAGTACTGAGGGGCCCAGTAAGACTCCTGCAATAATCTCTCCCAGAACGGAAGGAAGTTTAAATTGTTTGAAAAGCTCAGCAAAAAGTCGAGCGATAATCAAGATTGTACCCAATGCAATCAAGAAAACAATCATATCATGATGTCCTAACTTTACCATAACTAAAATCCTCTAGAATGAACTATTAATAAATTACAAGGTAAATCCTCCAACAAATACTCTAAATCGTGTGGGAACAATCTGTCGAGTAAACCCAAGTGTTTCTCTGGAGAATTTACCACGAGTAAATCGGGTTTTACAGATTTCGCAAACACATGGATCGAATGCCCGGGCTTCCCAAAGATCACTCTTTTTTTAATATTGACGGAGGAGGCTCCAGGTATTTGGTCTAATAAATTACGTATTCTCAACTTGCATTGAGCAACAAATTCTTCTTTTAAATTGTCGTGCTCAACATCTGTAGAGCAATCAGCGTATGCACTTTCAAACATTGGAATATACTCTTCACTAACCACATGTAGAGTCTCAGAATCTTCAAGATTTGCTATATAAACTGCGGTGGTCATTGTCAAAGGAGTTTTGGGCAAATCTATAGCTGAAACGGCAATTTTATGAAACCTATGTGGTTTATCCAATGGTTGGGGCATCAACAAAACAGAACATTTCGCATTTCTAGAAATCTTTCTCGCAACAGAACCCACATAATGCTTGATTACAGACTCTTTACCCAAGGCGCCTAAAACCAACAAATCGACCATGTTGTCTTTGCAAACTTTCAAAATAGTCTCAACAACAGGCCCTTGCTGACTGATTATGGAGTAAAACTCATCCTTAATGTGACAATCCTTTACACAAGCGTCTATTTTTTGTTTCTGCTGTTCGTCTTCAGGTCCTACACAAATTAATATCAGCTTGGATCTATGCAATAAAGCGATACGAGCAGCTTCTCTAATAACAGATTTATATCTGGGAGAAGTAGCAACAGCCACTGCAATAGTTTCAAACGGATACGGCAGTCTACCTTTTAATTGTTTAGCTAAATCCACAAGTTTAAGTATTTTGTATCTGATGACAAATTAAGAATTAATGACAATAAACACAACAGTAGTGGCAACTTAATCCAAAAAAGCCCAGCCGCTTCTGTATCAATATTTTAGCCCCAAACTCATCGAACACGCAAAAAAGAACTCTTTATGAAAAAAGTGTTATTTCTTGAAAGTTAAATTACTAGATCGTCCTTTATTAAATATTTTATTACTTTCCGGACTGCCTTTGCGCAGTACTTTCTGTTCATCAAAAGGCAAATCATTAATCTCTTTACATTTTAAAGAACAACAATTATTCGTTTCGATGTTGCAAGACTCACACTGAATAAAGAGCAGGTTGCATGCCACATTAGCACAATTAGAGTGGACATCACAGGGTGCACCACATTGATGACAATTGGATATAATTTCATCGGAAATACGCTCACCTCTTCGCTCATCAAAAACAAAGTTTTTACCTCGAAATTTATTTTCTAGACCTTCGGATTCTACTTGACGTGCATACTCAATGATACCTCCCTCAAGTTGGTAGACATTTTTGAACCCTTTGTGCTTAAAGTAGGCACTTGCTTTCTCACAGCGAATGCCACCCGTACAATACATGACTAAGTTTTTATCCTCTTTATGATCTTTTAAATCCGCTTCAATAATCGGCAAAGACTCTCTAAAAGTATCCACATCTGGCGTTATGGCATTTTTAAAATGTCCTATTTCAGTTTCATAGTGATTTCGCATGTCTATGAGAACAGTACTTGAATCATCGATCATCTTATTGAAATGCTTTGCCTTAAGATGAACTCCTATATCGGTTGCATCAAATGAAGCATCATCTAAACCGTCTGCAACAATTTTCTTGCGAACCTTAATCTTGAGCTTTAAAAACGATTTGTTATCCTGTTCTCGGGCAACATTTAATCGAATGCCTTTTAAAAACGGTACACCATCTAGATAATCTTTGAAACTCATAAACCGATCTGCTGGAAGAGATAGTTGAGCATTAATCCCTTCATGAGCTACATAAATACGACCCAGCACCCCAAGGGCATCCCAATTCACAAACAGCGTATCTCTAAAAAATTGTGGATTTCCAATATGAGCATATTGGTAAAAAGAAATGGTCAGGCGATTTTTTCCTGCTTCATCTATCAAAGCAGATCTTTCCTTCGCACTTAGCTTATTGTACAGTTGCATGCTATACTAATATTTAAAGTTAGACGTGATCAAATGTACAAAATTGAATACAAGTAGGACGAAAGAAGCGCTTTCAGAAAACAGACAAAAGAATCTCTAAACAGATTAAAAAAAGAGTTTAACGATGGTTAATCATCAATAAATAGGGTGAATTTTTGATCGAAAGGATCAAACGCTTCTTTTAGCGCATCAATGAACGAAGATCCATAATTCAAATACATTGGAATGATGTTATCATAACGTTCTTGTAGAGTGTTATTTGGGAACAACTTTGCTTTAACGTTTGATATTTGACTGAGGGAATTTTGATGTTTGAGCTTTTCTGATTTGCGCAACTTTTGCTCCATTTTACTCAACGACTTCAGCTGCTTCTTTTTCTCAGCAAACACACTAGACTGAAAACCAGGGTCTTGAATTCTTTGAGCTAAAGCGTCAAAAATAGATTCGATTTGACTTTTCTCTGTTTCGACACCAATATCACCTTCTTTGTTGCGATCAATAAAATGTTTGTGTAAAATTTCCTCACTCAAAAAGAAATCTACGAGTTCAAATCCTGTTTTCTTGACCTTATCCACCAAGGTATTGCTAACAACCATTGCAGAATTACGTAAAAGCAATATAGGAAATGCAATCTTATTCGCGGAAAAAGTAGATTTCAGCTGCATCCAGTAATTCACCTCTGCACCTCCACCAATCATAGCCAAATTTGGCAGTAACAACTCTTTAAACAGCGGACGTAAAAGCACATTTGGACTGAATCGTTCTGGATGATTCTCGATTTCCTGACTCAACTCTTCTCGTGTAAATCGTAGATCCGAGTTTAATACAACAAAATCGGATCCATCTTGTTCAATTCTATTTCTGGACCGTTCTTGCAAATAAAAGAAGTTAATAGGCCTAACGAAAGCTTGAGCCTTACCTAGATCGTTATTAACCTCTTGTATCAGGGGGTAATTACGCTGATCCAACACATCTTTCTTAATTAAAGAGATCGCTTCCTTCTTCAAAGCGATGGTACCCGCATCCAAAACAACAAGCCCAAACTTTGAAAAGAGTGCATTCACCAGCGCGCGCGTAGCGCTCGACATATCTTTGCTCCCTATATAACTCTCAGAAAATAAACGATATAAATCTTTTGCCGCTGAAGAGTCTCCTAAAACATCTTTCAATTCCTCAAGGGTAGAGCTTAAGGATTCTGTAGGCATAACACCAACAGGCCCTTCTTGTGGTTGATTCCAAGCTAACTTCTGACCAAAAACATGTACATGATTGATCTCTTCGAAATCATGATCTTCAGAGGCCATCCAATAAATTGGAACAAAATTAAAGTCAGGATAAGCTCTTTTGAGTTCTTCCGCCAAATTGATGGTCGTTATAATCTTGTAAATAAAATACAGTGGCCCTGTAAACAGACACAATTGATGCCCTGTAGTAACTGTAAAGGTCTTTTCTTGCTCGAGTAATTGGATATTACTGGTAACAAAATCGGAGGTGTCAACAGACGAATATTGCTCATTAAGAGCTTCGACCAACACCGATCTATTGATGTTTTGTTTTTGTTTTTCTTCAATTTGAGCCTTGAAACTAGAAAGATGAGGGCTTCTATGATAAAAAGGGGTTAAGCGCTCATCACCAGACAGATAATCAAGTATGAATTCAGAAAAAAAACTCGTTTGTTCATATGACACCTTCTCTACTCTCATACCACCGGCTCTGCATACAAATCATAATCACTTGCCTCAAAGACTTTGACCTTAACAAAATCTCCTTGACGAACAAAGTGATTCGTGGCATCAATAAGAACCTCATTATCCACATCTGGAGAGTCGAACTCGGTTCTACCAATAAAAAAGTTTCCTTCTTTTCGGTCAATGAGTACCTTGTATTCCTTGCCAACTTTTGCTCCGTTAAGTTGCATGGAAATCTCTTGCTGAATGGCCATGATTTCCTCTGCTCTTGCAGACTTTACCTCCGCAGGAACATCATCCACTAAATCGTGCGCAGAGGTGTTTTCTTCGTGAGAATACGTGAATACTCCTAAACGATCAAATTTAGTATCTCGAACCCAATTCTTTAGTATTTCAAAGTCTTCTTCCGTTTCTCCCGGATAACCTACAATTAAAGACGTTCTTATAGCCATACCGGGCACCTTTTCACGAAAGTCTCTCAAAAGCGCATTCGTTTTATCAAAAGTTGTTCCACGCTTCATCGATTTTAGTACATCATCAGCAATATGCTGTAAGGGAATATCAATGTAGTTGCAAACTTTTTCTTCTTCACGGATAACATCCAGCACATCTTGGGGAAATCCTGTAGGAAATGCATAATGCAAACGAATCCATTCGATACCATCAACATCTTTCAAAGCCAAGAGCAAGTCAGCCAAGCGACGTTTCTTATAGATATCCAACCCATAATAGGTTAAATCTTGTGCAATAAGAATTAATTCTTTAACGCCATTTTTAGCAAGTTTTTCCGCTTCAACCACTAAGTCTTCAATGGTTTTTGAAACATGCTTACCTCGCATCAAAGGTATGGCACAAAAGGAACAAGGTCTATCACACCCCTCAGCAATTTTTAAATAAGCATAATGTTTAGGCGTAGTGGTCAGTCGCTCGCCGATCAACTCGTGTTTGTAGTCGGCACCAAGTGCTTTTAATAATTTAGGCAAATCTGTAGTCCCAAAATATTGATCTACATTCGGAATTTCTTGTTCTAAGTCTGGCTTGTAACGTTCGGAAAGACAGCCTGTAACGAAAACCTTCTCGACAGCCCCCTCTTCTTTTCGCTTCACATAATCCAAAATCGTATTCACCGATTCTTCTTTGGCGTTATCGATAAATCCGCAAGTATTAATCACCACAATATCGTTGTCCTGTGAAGTTGACTCGTGCTCGACATCCATGTCATTAGCTTTCAACTGCCCCATCAGCACTTCAGAATCGTACACGTTCTTAGAGCACCCTAAAGTGACAACATTAATTTTATTTTTTTTATGCGACTTTGTTCTCATAAATTTAGTTTGAAGAAGCTTGTAATTCTCCTTAGTTAAAAAGTGAATCTACAAACTCTACCTTATTGAAAACTTGTAAATCTTCTATTCCTTCACCAACACCAATGTATTTGACGGGAATTTTAAACTGATCAGAAACACCTATAACAACGCCACCTTTTGCTGTTCCATCGAGTTTTGTTAGAGCCAAAGCACTGACTTCTGTGGCTTTTGTAAATTGCTTTGCCTGCTCAATGGCATTTTGTCCAGTTGAAGCATCTAAAACCAACAACACCTCATGAGGTGCATCTGGAACAACTTTCTGCATGACTTTGCGAACTTTGGTCAACTCACTCATCAAATTAACTTTGTTATGTAACCTTCCAGCAGTATCAACAACTACTACATCAGCATTTTGCTTTTGGGCGGATTGCAGTGTATCAAACGCAACAGATGCCGGATCTGAGCCCATTTTCTGTTTTACGATCGAGGCATCGGCTCGATCAGACCACACTTCTAGTTGCTCTATCGCTGCAGCACGAAAGGTATCGGCAGCGCCCAAAACAACTGAGTGTCCTTTTTTTCTGAGTTGATAAGCTAACTTCCCAATAGTCGTGGTTTTTCCCACGCCGTTAACACCAACAACCATAATCACGTATGGCTTTTTGGATTGTGGTATTGAAAAATCGGAAAAATCGTCTGAGTGGTTTTCAGCCAGAAGAGCAGATATTTCTTCTCGCAAAATTTTGTTGAGCTCTGATGCACCTAAAAATTTATCTTTGGCGACGCGCCCCTCAATACGTTCAATAATTTTTACTGTTGTTTGAACACCAACATCTGAAGTAATCAAAACTTCTTCTAGATGATCTAAAACCTCATCATCAACTTTTGACTTACCTACAACGACACGAGCAAGCTTTGAAAAAACACTTTCTTTTGTTTTCTCAAGACCCTTATCCAACTTTTCCTTCTTCTCTTTAGAGAAAAAACTCAGGATTCCCATAGCATCAGTTTGTAGGTATAAAAAAAGCTTCTCTCAAAGATAGAAAGAAGCTTTTGTACACGTTAAAATGTGACTTATTTTTTCGCAAAGAAATCTTTAACCTTGTCTTTATTTAAGACTTCCTCACGGAACGAATAAGAACCAGACTTCTCTGACTTCACCATTTTTATTGCCTTTGTGATATCCTTGGCTCCTCTTTTTTGTAAGGATGCAACTACTTTCTTAGCCATAACTCTACTTATTTAATTTCACGGTGAACCGTCATTTTTTTCAAAACGGGATTGTATTTCTTCAACTCCACACGATCTGGAGTATTCTTCTTGTTCTTCGTAGTAATGTAACGAGAAGCACCTGGCTGACCAGATTTTCTGTGCTCTGTACATTCCAAGATTACCTGAACTCTATTACCTTTCTTTGCCATTTCTATACTTTTTATAAGGCAGCAAATTTAACACATTTCTGTTAGTACACAAACCAAAAGGATGTAATCTTTAATTTTTCGTTAAGATGTGTTGAGCTATGTAACGATTAAAAGCGATTTTAGGATGATTATGCTGTATTTCAAACCCTCAAGCTGAATATCTTTCAAAGGTAAAATAGGTTTAACCCGGCTTTGCATCTTTCATTACATGACCTGAAATAGATTGAGCAATTCGCTCCGATGCACCTTCACCACCTAATGAATGTCGCAAAGTGTTGTAATGATTCTGCATCTCCAAGATGCCTTCCTCAGAAAGCAACCTCTGTAGCTCGACAACCATATTTGGAACCGTTAAATCTTCTTGGAGCAACTCTTTCACAATTTCTTGATCGCTTATTAAGTTCACCAGAGAAATATATTTAACATCAACCAAAACCTTCGCAATGGCAAAAGACAACCAACTTGCTTGATAACAAACTACCTGTGGCACATTAAAAAGTGCCGTCTCTAAAGTTGCCGTTCCCGAACTAACTAGTGCTGCGTCAGCCTCTTCAAAGAGAGGGTAAGTCTGACTGAAGACAACTTTAATCTGAGAATCTTTCAAGAAACTTTGATAAAACTCTTTACCTAAAGACTCTACTCCTGCTACAACAAAGTCACATTGAGGGAAATGCTTTTCCACGGCGAGCATTTTCGGTAGCATCTTATTCAATTCTTGAACTCGACTCCCTGGCAAAAGAGCTACCAAAGGTCTGCCCGACCTCTTCCAAATAATATCACTTTGCTTCCGACTAGTCTTATAGTTAGAAACTGCATCTAAAAGAGGGTGTCCTAAATACTCCACCTCATAGTTGTACTGTGCATAAAAGTCCTTCTCAAAAGGAAGTATTACATACAACTTAGTCACATACTTTTTAATATCGTAAACTCGATTCTTCTTCCATGCCCACACTTGTGGGGATATATAATAGTAAACCGGTATGTCGTGTTTTTTCGCAAATTTTGCTATACGCATGTTGAACCCAGGATAATCCACTAGAATCAAAGCGTCGGGCTTGTAGCTTAATATATCTTTCTTGCAAAACCGAATGTTCCTTAAAATAACTCTTAGATTCATCAACACCTCTAAAAAACCCATAAATGCTAGGTCTTTGTAATGTTTAACCAGCGTGGCACCCTGAGATTTCATCATGTCTCCTCCCCAAGCACGCACATCCATACGCGCATCAATCTTTTTAAGATGACGCATCAAATTAGAAGCATGTAAATCTCCTGATGCTTCTCCAGAAATGATGTAGTACTTCATGACTTTTCTTTTACGGCTGTTGCTTCAATTTCAATAAGGAGATCCGGATGTAATAAGTTTGAAACCTCTACGATCGTAGATGCTGGTGAAACATCTTCGAATAAGTATGAATGTACCTTTGCTACTTCTTTCCAAAGGGAAATGTCAGTGATAAAAATTCGAGTTCTAACGACATCACTCAGAGTAAATCCGGCCTCTACCAATATGTGTTCAATTTTTTTGATTGAATACTCCGTCTGTAAGGTTACATCTCCAACACCAACAACGCGACTATCTTCATAAGCCGAAGTTCCCGACACCTCAACGGCATTGCCTATTTGCACGGCTCTAGAAGAATCAAAAACTTCTTCGATTTCACTATTTGAGCTCCAATTGATTCGCATTAAAAAATGAGCATTTCATGAGAAATTATATACCATAATGCAAGTGAAAAAGTACTCAACAACATGCCTCTACCCAAACGATCTTTTTTATGTTTTGTTAAAATTGATCTAAATAATGGGAAATTAACAAAAAGTGCAATCACCTGCATGGTTGACTCTCTCAATAGATTTTCACTCGAAACCAAATCTAAAGTGGCAGCCAAAGTGACATAAACCAATACGGGTACTAAAACTCCAATTATAACACCCAAGAGCATGTGATCTTTTAGCTTATCCATGATTCATTGCTTTTAAGTTTTGAACAAGCTGATGCGCAGTCAGATCAAACATAACGGGAACAACCGATATGTAGTTGTTATTCAAGGCCCATATATCTGTATCGGTACCTTCATCGGCATTCTCAAACTTACCCGTTAACCAATAATAGGTTTTCCCCATAGGGTTTACTCGTTCGTCAAATTCCTCATCCCAATTTCCATTGGCCTGACGACAAACGCGCACCCCTTTTAATGCATCTTTCTTGACGTTAGGTATGTTTACGTTTAAGCAAGTTCCCTTTGGAATTGGATTTTCTAAAACTTGCTCAGCAATTTTAAGAACATAATCTTCACACTGAGAAAAATCAGCATCATGAGAGTAATCAAGTAATGAAAAACCAATGGAAGGAATCCCTTCTATAGCACCTTCAATAGCCGCTGCCATCGTCCCTGAATACAATACATTGATGGATGCATTGGACCCATGATTGATTCCAGAAACGCACAAATCAGGCTTTCGTGGCACTAATTTATTCATGGCAAGTTTAACGCAATCTACAGGAGTTCCCGAACAAGCGTATTCGACTTGATTCCCTTCATCCACCTGAACTCGATTCGCATGAAGCATGGAGTTTAAAGTTATGGCATGTCCCATTCCCGATTGCGGACTGTCTGGCGCAACGACCATAACCTCCCCCAAGGTTTTCATAAGGCGAATCAATGTTCGTATGCCTGGCGCAGTAACGCCATCATCATTTACCACAAGTATCAGAGGTCTTTCTTTATCCATAATTGGTTGAAACTTAATCGATAAAAATTAATGATTGTCAAAACAAAAAATAATGAGCTTGAAAATCAACTATACAAATAATAGTTTTACAAAACTATCGTTTTCATTTTAATCGCAATCCTTACATTTGTAAAAACTAACATCGATTATGATTATTCTATTCATTGCCTTTATGATTCTTGGCTGGGCTGTTCAGTCTAAACTCAAATCAAAATTTAAAAAATACAGTGCAACGCCCCTTTCATCAGGTCTATCTGGAAAAGAGGTGGCCGAAAAAATGTTAGCGGACCATGGCATTACGAAAGTACGCGTCATCAATACGCCTGGCAAATTAACAGACCACTACAACCCGAAAGACCTTACCATAAACTTAAGTCCCGAGGTTTACTCAGGAAGAAACATTTCTGCTGCTGCTGTTGCTGCGCACGAGTGTGGGCATGCCGTTCAGCATGCTACGGCATACAAATGGCTGGAAATGCGTTCTCAGATGGTGCCTATGGTGTCTATCAGTTCTAAAATGCTAAACTTCATTTTCTTGGCAGGTTTATTTGGCATGGGGGTCTTACACCTTTTCTCAATGGAAATGGTAATCGTTGCCGTCATTTTCTTCCAAACCATGATAACTATTTTTAGTGTCATCACATTACCCGTTGAATATGATGCCTCATACAGAGCTGTGGTTTGGCTAGAGCATGCAGGAATAACTCAACCTCATGAACTCGAAGGCGCGAATGATGCCTTGAAATGGGCTGCTAGGACCTATTTAGTATCTGCCATCGCTGCAATTACCTATTTGGCATACTATGTGATGATGTTCTTAGGTAACCGGGATTGATATCCCATTAAAACAAACATAAAAAATAAAGGATGCAGTGTTCAAGCAAAAAAACGTTTAGATCAGATTTTAAATGAAGATTAAATCTATTCTTAGCGTAATTTTAGCCCTTCACGTATCTGCCGTGCTTCTGGCTCAAAACAAGAAGATTCAACTTGAAGACATCTGGTCCAGCAACACCTTTACTCCAGAGTGGGTCCGGGGGATTAATTCTATGAATGATGGGCTACATTACTCATCTTTAAATTATGGCAACCACCACGTATACATTACCAAACACACCTACGAATCTGGAGACTCGGTCTCTACAATACTAAGCTCTGAGGATACAGGGGACTTATTATTCCATTCATACAGCTTTAGTTCCGATGAGCAAAAACTTTTGCTGCCCACAGAAACTGAATCTATTTACCGGCATTCGTCACAGTCTAAATACTATATTTTTGATAGGGCATCAAAGACTATTCAAAAGTTATCTGAAGGCAAACAACGTTTGGCTCAATTTTCTCCAAATGGTTCCCAAGTTGCCTTTGTTCGCCAAAACAATCTATTCATCAAAGACTTAAACACCCAATCTGAAGTGCAAATCACTCAGGACGGCGAACTAAACAAAATCATCAATGGTGCCACTGATTGGGTTTACGAGGAAGAGTTTGGATTTGATCAGGCTTATCAATGGAATCCCGCTGGGACTAAAATTGCCTACTACAAATTTAATGAGGAAATGGTAGCCGAATTTAGCATGGACGTATTCCAAGATCTCTACCCAAGTCAAAGTCGTTTCAAATACCCCAAAGCAGGTGAAAAAAATGCGACGGTAGAAATCTTAATTTATGACCTAGATTCAAGAACGACTCAAGCGGCCCAAATTGAAACAGAAGACGAATTTTACATCCCAAGGATCAAATGGACTCAAAATGAAAATATACTTTCTGTTCAGAGAATGAACCGCCACCAAAATAACTTAGACCTCATCCTTGTGGATGCAAATAACGGTTCTGCAAAAACCATTCATAGAGAAACCGATGCTGCCTACATCGATATAAATGACAATCTTACATTTTTAAAAGATGGAAAGCACTTCATTTGGACGAGTGAAAAGTCAGGGTACAATCAAATATACTTGCACAATTTAAAAGGCAGACAACTGCGTAAAATTAGTAAAGGTTCATATGATGTAACTGACTTCTATGGAATTAATGAGCATATAAACGTACTTTACTATGCTTCATCAGAGCGGAGTCCAATGCATAGAGATGTCTACTCAATCCAATTAAATGGCAAAAACAAAACAATCTTAACTACTAAAGAAGGGACTAATTCAGCCACTTTCAGTACCAACTTTGATTATTTCATCAATCAACACTCCAGTGCAAACACCCCCTATTACTTCAGCTTGTTTAATTCAAAAGGTAATGAAATTCGAAAGCTCAAAGGCAATACTCAATTAAACAAGACCCTTTTAGAGTATGATTTGAGCAAAAAAGAATTTTTCAACTTCAAAACAACGGATGGAGTTGATCTTAATGGCTGGCTGATGAAACCAAACAATTTCGACCCCAATACAGAGCACCCCTTATTTATGTATGTGTATGGTGGACCCGGATCACAACAAGTTTCTGATGCATGGGGTGGGTCTAACTACATGTGGTTTCAGATGCTAACCCAACTTGGGTATGTGGTTGCCTGCATAGACAACCGAGGTACAGGTGCGCAGGGTTCAAAATTCAAAAAATCAACCTACAAGCAACTCGGTAATCTAGAAACAAAAGATCAAATTGAAGCTAACAAATACCTCGGCAATCTCCCTTTCATAAATAAAGATAGAATCGGAATATTTGGTTGGAGCTATGGTGGATACATTTCATCATTATGTCTTTTAAAAGGAGCTGAAAACTTCAAAATGGCCATAGCAGTTGCTCCAGTAACCAATTGGCGCTATTACGACTCCATCTACACCGAACGCTACATGAGAACTCCTCAAGAGAATGCATCAGGATACGATGAGAACTCCCCAATAAATCATGTTGAGAAACTTAAAGGTGACTATTTATTAATACACGGTTCGGCAGACGATAATGTACATTACCAGAACACTATGGAGATGACTAACGCCTTAATAAAGGCCAATAAGCAATTCGACTTATTCGTTTACCCCAATAGAAATCATGGTATATACGGAGGAAATACACGCCTTCACTTATTTACCAAAATGACTCGTTATATTCAAGATAAGCTTTAAAATATATTTTTCGTTAATTTATTCAATTCTTCTAAAAGAACAATCATGAAACAAGAATCTCAAATGTTAGGACACCCAAAAGGCCTGTTCTATTTATTTTTTGCGGAATTGTGGGAGCGATTCTCCTATTATGGAATGCGTGCGCTATTGACCTTATACATGGTGAAAGAGTTTTTCTATTGGATGACCGATGAAGCATACCGTGAAGAGGTTTCCTTTGGGATATTTGCCGCATACGGATCTTTAGTATATGCCACCCCCGTATTGGGAGGTATGATTGCCGACCGATATATCGGATTTAAAAAATCAATCATGCTCGGTGGGATACTCATGGCTTTAGGTCACTTCTTCATGGCTTTCTACTTCGATAAGGGTGTTTTAGGTTTTGACACCATCAGTCTCAACAACTTCTTTTTCTATACCGCTTTGGCGCTTCTTATTGTTGGAAACGGATTTTTCAAACCCAACATTTCTACGATGGTAGGTCGTTTGTACCCTGAGGGTGACAATCGAAGAGATTCCGGTTTCACCATTTTTTATATGGGAATTAATGCCGGGGCATTTTTAGCGCCTCTTGTATGCGGATGGTTAGGGTATGCATATGGCTGGCACTACGGATTTGGCGCAGCTGGTGTAGGAATGATTGCTGGTTTAATTGTATTTATGAGAGGAATGAATAATGGAGCATTCGGTGCGAATGGTGATCAACCAGAGGCATATGTAGAAAAGAAAATGTACGGTATACGGACGGATTATTTTTTCTACATCGTAGCACTGGCTATGGTGCCTATCTCTGCATTTCTAGTTAAGAACAACGCCATGGAAGTCTTTGATGGTTTGCAATTACACTCCTCAATATTATCTCTTTTAGGGATTGTCATTCTTGGGGTAATTGTTAAAAAAATGACGATATTATCTAAAGTTGAAATATTTCGCCTGGTAAGCATATTGGTTCTCACACTACTGATTACCGTATTTTGGTCTTTCTTTGAACTCGCTGGAACAGCAATCACACTTTTTGCAGAAAGAAATGTCAACCTTTCGCTGATGAATGCTTCTCAAACGAACGCCATTAACCCGGGATATATCATTTTCTTAGCCATCCCTTTTTCTATGATGTGGGTCTATTTATCCAAGACACAAAGAAATCCGATTACCCCAATTAAATTTGCTCTAGGGATTCTACAATTGGGCCTTGGATTTATTGTTTTTGCGATGAGCGCCCAATTTATGGATGACGCAGGAAAAACACCCTTCATGTTTCTCATGATCGGATACTTATTACTTACGACGGGTGAATTATTTATTTCTCCCATTGGACTTTCCAAAGTCACAGAATTATCTCCAAAAAGTATGACCGCATTTATGATGGGTGTATACTTCCTCTCTTCATCATATGCACACTACATTTCAGGTGTAATTGCCAAACTCACGACCACGCCCGAATCAGGAATCACCCCAGAACCCGGTTTCATGACAACCATGATTGAAACAGTAACTGGATTTGCAGGTGCAGCAACTACGTCCACCTCTGAAAGTGTATTATCCTTGTTGAATTATACCACTATATTCACTCAAGTAGGTATAGTCGCGATAGGAATGGCATTTGTTTCATTCATATTGTCTCCAATCCTAAAAAAATGGATGCACGGCGTACATTGATGCAATTGGAATAAAAAGGTAGACTTAAAAATACTTTTTTGTTCCTCAGTCATTCAACAACAATTAAATATTAATTGTAATTTTGGGTAGCGAAAACAAACACCATGAAGAACTTAATATACAGTTTACTGATACTCTCCTACTTTTCTGCAAGCTCATTTGCACAAAGCAATCAGATACAATGGCATAGCATTGAAGAAGTTGAAGCCCTTCAAATGAAAGAAGCACGCAAAGTGCTTATGGATGTGTACACCACCTGGTGTGGCCCTTGTAAGCTGATGATGAAAAACACCTTCAGCAACAAAAATGTCATCGAATACATCAACAAACATTACTACGCCGTAAAATTTGACGCAGAAAGTGGAAAGGACGTAACCTTTAAAGGTAATGTTTACTCCAACCCAGATTACAATCCAAATGCTTATCGAAAAGCATCTCACCAACTTGCTCAGGCCTTCAATGTGAACTCATATCCAACAGTCATTTACATGGATGAAAATATGGAGGTGATTGCGCCCATAAAAGGTTATTTGAAACCCGACCAAATCGAATTGTATTTGAAATTATTTGCTGAAAACATTTATTTAGAGGTCAAATCAAAAGATGATTTTCAAAAATTTCAAGCAAATTTCAAACCTTCATTTCACATAGTGAACTAATCGTTTAGGTTTTACAAAACCCAGTGAAACACCCGAGCACCAAACTCATAAACCCTTCATAAACAATGATTCACGTAACCACATACGTTACTCATCCTATAGATTTTATTTCAAAACATCTATTTCGAATAGAATTATCCGTTCCTTCTACCCCATAAATTCAACCTCGATAAAACGAATAATTCTTGTTATTTCCACATGAAAAAAGCTTGTAAACACAAAGGTTAGCCTGATGTATCGCAAATAAGCGCAAAATTATTAACTTTGCGATTGGTTGAAAAAAATTGATAAAATAAGCCCTTACTAAGACTATGGAAAAGCAGCTCAAAAACATCAAGAAATTATTGGTTGCAAACAGAGGTGAGATTGCAATACGGGTCATGCGTGCTGGTACAGAACTGAAAATCAGAACTATTGCCATATTCACCTACGAAGATCGTTACTCATTACACCGCTATAAGGCTGATGAAGCCTATCAAATAGGTCCTGATGAAGAACCTCTTAAACCTTATCTTGACATTGAGGAAATCATTAAGCTAGCCAAAAAAGTGGGGGCTGATGCCATTCATCCCGGATACGGTTTCTTGTCTGAAAATGTAAACTTTGTAAAAAGATGCCAAGAGGAAGGTATCATCTTTGTAGGGCCAGAGCCTGAGGTCATGGATCGGTTGGGTGATAAAGTGAGTGCGAAAAAAATTGCTCGTGCATGCGAAGTTCCATTGATTGAGGACAATCAAAAGAAATTGACCGACATAAAAATTGTTAAATCGGAAGCCAAAAACATTGGTTTTCCTATCATGATTAAAGCCGTGGCCGGTGGTGGTGGTCGTGGAATGCGTGTTGTACGTAGTGAAGACGAATTGGAACTTCTTTTTAACGAGGCTAAAGGAGAAGCTGTTCGTGCTTTTGGAGACGGAACCATGTTTATGGAGAAATTTGTAGACAAACCGAAACATATCGAAGTACAAATCATGGGGGACAACTACGGCAACCTGGTTCACCTTTTTGAACGAGATTGTTCGGTTCAGAGACGTTTCCAAAAAGTCGTGGAAGTAGCACCTTGCGTTTCCATCTCCGATACTACAAAGAAGAACCTCTATGACTACGCACTTCGGATCGCCAAATATGTAAACTACAATAATGTTGGTACCGTTGAGTTTCTTGTTGATCAAGAAGAAAACATCTATTTTATTGAGGTAAACCCAAGAGTTCAAGTTGAGCATACCATTACGGAAGAAGTTACGGGTGTGGATATTGTTCGTTCTCAAATCCTTATCGCTAACGGACACCAACTCAGCGACACCTGCATCTTCATAAACGGTCAAGACGATGTGAAATGTTTGGGTTATGCGATTCAATGTCGGATCACAACAGAAGATCCAGAAAATAATTTCAGACCTGACTTTGGTAAAATCATCGCCTACAGAAATGCAGGTGGTTTTGGAATACGATTGGACGAAGGGAGTTCGTATCCAGGCGTAAAAATATCGCCATTCTTCGACTCCATGCTAGTTAAAGTATCAGCAAAAGGTAGAACGCTTTGGGGAGCTGCAGATCGCCTTTTCCGGACACTACAAGAATTCAGAATTCGTGGAGTAAAAACCAACATAGCCTTCCTAGAAAATGTCATCTCTCACGACGATTTCATCAAAGGAAAGTGTACCGTAAACTTCATCCAAGAGCACGACGAACTTTTTGACTTCAAAAAGCGAAAAGACCGCGGAACAAAACTTCTTAGATACCTTTCTGAAGTTATCGTTAACGGAAATCCTGACGTCAAACAAGTCGATCGAAACAAGAAATTTATACTGCCTGCGGTTCCCGAGTTTGACCAATTCCAAGCCGCTCCTGCGGGTACAAAACAAATGCTTGACAAACTCGGCCCAGATCAGTTCAGTCAGTGGTTGAAAAACGAAAAGAAAATTCATTACACGGATACTACTTTTCGAGATGCACACCAATCGCTACTTGCGACTCGAATGCGAACTTTCGACATGCTAAATGTGGCTGAAAGTTTCTCGAAAAATATACCCGAAGTGTTCTCTATGGAAGTATGGGGTGGCGCAACCTTTGATGTTGCTATGCGCTTCTTAAAAGAATGTCCTTGGAAACGCTTAGAGTATTTAAGAAAATCCATACCAAACGTCTTGCTGCAAATGTTAATTCGTGGTTCAAACGGTGTGGGATACAAAGCATATCCCGATAATTTGGTTGAACGATTCATTGCTGAAGCAGGATCAAAAGGAATTGATGTTTTCAGAATCTTTGACTCACTCAACTGGCTTGAGGGAATGAAAGTTAGCATCAAAGCTGTTAAGGAACAAACCAACTCTCTAGCCGAAGTTTGTGTTTGTTACACAGGAGATATTCATGATCCATCTGAAAAGAAATACACGCTAGATTACTACTCAGATTTAGCACGTCGTATCGAAGATGAAGGAGCTCACATATTAGCCATTAAAGATATGGCCGGTCTTCTAAAACCTTATGCAGCAACCGAATTAATTGGTACACTTAAAGAAAAAGTGAACATTCCAATTCACTTGCACACACACGACACTTCTGGCTTACAACTTGCTACCTACTTAAAATCTGTTGAAGCAGGTGTGGATGTCGTAGATTTAGCTGTTAGTTCCATGTCCGGTCTTACATCCCAACCGAGTTTCAACTCTATGTTGGCTATGATGGAAGGTCATGAGAGAGAAAATAAAATAGACCTGAAAAGCTTGAATTCCTACTCCAACTATTGGGAAGGAGTAAGAGAATATTATTATCCTTTCGAATCTGGTTTAAAAGCAAGTACCGCAGAAGTATTTGATCATGAGATTCCAGGCGGACAATATTCCAATTTACGCCCGCAAGCAAGAGCGCTAGGCCTGGAAGAGCAGTTTGAAACCATTAAGGAGAACTATGCGACCGTTAACGAAATGTTCGGTAACATTGTCAAAGTAACACCTTCCTCAAAGGTCGTTGGAGATATGGCCTTGTTTATGACTTCAAACGGTTTAAGCAAAGAAGACGTTCTAAACAACGGCACAGAGCTCTCTTATCCAGACTCTGTAATCAACTTCTTTAAGGGAGACTTAGGTCAGCCTGTGGGCGGTTTCCCTAAAGAATTACAAAAGCAAATTCTCAAAGGTGATACACCAATAGAAGGTCGGCCTAACGTTCACTTAGAGCCTGTTGATTTTGAAAAAGGTTTCAAAGACTTTAAACGAAAGTTCGATAAAGACAGTTCATTCACAGACTTCATCTCTCAACAGTTCTATCCAAAGGTTTATGAAGACTTTTTCAAACACAGAGAAGAGTTTGGTGAAGTATCATACGTGCCATCAAAAGCATTCTTCTATGGCTTGGATATCAACGAGGAAATCATTGTTGAAATTGTTCAAGGTAAACGACTTATCGTAAGACTTCAATACGTCACAGAGCCGGATGAGGATGGAATACGTCAAGTATTCTTCAAATTGAACGGACAAACTCGTGTTATCGATGTTAAGGATCGTTCATTCCAAACCACTAAAATTGCTCACCGAAAAGTAGAAGCCGAGAATGAAATTGGTGCACCACTTCAAGGAAAGCTTTCTAAAGTATTGGTGAAAAGTGGTGAAGAGGTTGAGAAAAACACACCTTTATTCATTATTGAGGCAATGAAAATGGAGTCTACGGTAACGGCGCCTTTTGCTGGTAAAGTTCAAAAGGTTCACCTCAAAGCTGGCATCATTGTTCAGCAAGATGATTTGGTTGTAGAACTAAAGAGTGGATCATAGAAGAAGCCTTGACTCAAATTGATCAAGTAGACAAGTTAATCTCGACCAGTCCTTTATAATTTATAAAGGACTCTTGTCCTTTCCTTGGTTGAGCCATCATATCATTAGCGTCCGCTATACCGACACCCGCATACAAAAGGCGCGCTTTCTTATCGATAGCGTGCTTTTTCATTTTCAGCATCCACGATTCATCGTAACTTTCGGGATTTTCAGGAAAAGTGACGGTTCGAACCAAAACAAAAAAAACTTCCTTTTCATTTTTCATACAAACGAATTGAGGGGAACTACCGGATTCACTTTTTATGGCTAAAAACTCAAAGCCATTCTCCTCAAGGTGTTTCCCCACAACATTCATTCCCATTTGATGTAATTCTTGTCTCTTAAGTTCCATGTTACAAATTTACGCAAAAGATGCCATCAGACGGCTCCGCAGGAGCAACTTATATGATGACACTGAACTGACTTTTAAAATCAACCGTTAGACGCTCAAACGCTCTCAAAGGGTACTTGATAAAGCCGGTAAGTGTTAATTACAAACGGATTGGTCTTTAAATAAACAAAAAAAGGCTTCGATGAACGAAGCCTTTTGGCATTTGGGTGGAAGATGGGATTCGAACCCACGGCCTCCGGAACCACAATCCGGCGCTCTAACCAACTGAGCTACAACCACCATTTTAACGGATGCAAATATAAATTTATTTATTTACATCACATCAAAATTATCAGCAAAAATTAGACAATTACAAGTGCGACTAAGAAGCAATAGACAAGAATTGTAAATCGCCTATTATTGAACTAACTTTGGAAAAAAGGACACCATAAATGGCTACAATATATCTTTATAAAGTCGAAGGCATTCATTGCATAAACTGTGTAAATGGTATAAAAAGTCTTTTAAACAAAAAAAACATCAATCGTGTCCATATCGATCTTACCAAAGGAGTGGTTGACGTAAAAACATCTGATTATACTCGTGAGGAAGTTCAAGGATTAATCGAAAGTCTGGGCTACAAAGCTCAACCCTATAAGTCGGGCGCTAAGAAAGATTTAAAACTTGAGTACTTTCTCCTGTGTAGCATCCTGTTGAGTCTTCCTCTACTGGGGCATATGTTTGTCCACAAAGATCATATTCTACAAAATCCTTGGCTGCAGATATCTCTGAGTACACCTGTTCTCATTATGGGATATCATCACTTTGCGCTAGGAGCCTTTCGCTCCATCAGGAATCTAAAACCAAACATGAATGTTCTTATACTGATAGGGACAACCGCTGCATACCTCTACAGCCTCTTGGGATGGTTGTTGAGTAACAACCCAGAAGAATTGCATCAATATCTATTTTTTGAAACATCAGCAACCATCATCACACTTGTATTTCTTGGGAATTATTTTGAAAAAAGTTCTATAGCGAAGACAACTTCAGCGATAGACGTCTTAGAAAAATTACAATCCAAAGAAGCCCACAAAGAAGTAACTGGCAAACTAATCAAATGCACGATTTCTGAATTAAAAATTGGCGACATCATTATCATCAATCAAGGGGAGTCTGTGCCTATTGATTGTGAAGTCATTTGGGGGAGTTGTTCGGTCGATGAAAGCATGATCTCTGGTGAAAGCATTCCCGTTCACAAAACGAAACAAAACAAAATTATTGGAGGAACGCTCCTACTCGAAGGCTCCGTTAAATGTAAAGTTCTTACCAATCTTGAGAACACCACGCTGACTCAAATCATTGAACAGGTAAAGCATGCCCAAGAAAATCCACCGAAAATTCAACGCCTGGGTGATAAGATCAGCAACTACTTTGTCCCAAGCGTCATTATTATAGCAATCTTCACCTACCTAACCAATCATTTCCTCTTCCATATTGATTCTCAGGAATCGTTCCTCAGAGCCATCGCAGTTTTAGTAATTTCTTGCCCCTGTGCTATGGGTTTAGCTACACCCACCGCTGTAATGGTAGGGGTAGGAAGAGCAGCGAAAAATGGCATACTCATTAAAAGTGGTGCGGCAATTGAACTTTTTAGTCAAACTGAAAAAATCATTTTTGACAAAACAGGAACACTCACTGACGGTAAATTTAAAATTCGAGAAATTAAAAAGTGGAATGAAAACCACCCCGTAGAGAGCATCATCTACGAACTCGAAAAACATGCTTCTCATCCCATTGCAAAATCATTGGTAAAGCATCTGGAAAAGCACCAATCAAACTTGGTTTTCAATTGGCTAAAAGAATACAAAGGGAAAGGGTTTGAGGCAACGGATGCACTAGGCAACAACTACCAACTGGGCTCCGCTCAATTTACGAAAGTAGACGATTTAAAACTTATGGACGACTATCAGTTGTTTCTTAAAATCAATCAAGAAATGGTTGCTGCCGTATCCATTGTTGATGAAACAAAAATCGGAGCAAAAAGTGTTTTGAAATACTTCAATCAAAAAAATAAAGAAACCGTTTTACTAAGTGGGGATCGAAAACTAAAATGCGATGCCCTGTCCGAAGAATTAAATATTCAAACGGTGTATGCAAATCAACTTCCTGAAGACAAGGCTGATAAAATAAAAACTTACGGTCAAAAACACACCATCACAATGATTGGTGATGGCATAAACGATGCGCCTGCCCTAGCATATGCTCATGTTGGTGTTTCGTTTCAAAAGGCAACTGATGTTGCTGTTCAATCAGCATCCATCGTGCTGCTCAATAAAGACATCCAAGCTTTACAAAAAGCACACGAAATCTGCACACATACCTACTTAACCATCAAACAAAATTTATTTTGGGCATTAGCATACAACATCATCGCGATACCTTTGGCCTCTATGGGGTATTTAAGTCCAATAATCGCTGCTTTTACCATGGCATTTTCCGACCTTGTGGTCATCGGAAACTCTATTCGATTGAACTATAAAAACATCGATACGCGATGGCGAAAATAAAGGTTTTGCATTTGGCTAAGTGGTATCCTAACAAAGAGGAATGTTTGTTGGGTATATTCGTAAGGAAGCAAATCCATTCCCTACAAACCCGCTGTGATCAAAAAGTCATAAGCTGCGTATTGAGCGAAAAAATTCACGCTAATATCGTTCGTCTAGAGAATACTAAAAACAACAACCAAGAGGTTGTTTTTTACCACAAAAAAGGTCTATTGAATAAGGTTTTAGTTCTCTGGAGAATCTGGAAAGAAGCACAATGCTTTCAACCCAACATCGTACATGCTCATGTCTTGGGTTGGTCAAGCATTATGGCTTACTTCTTGAAAATTAAAAAACAAATACCATTTCTAATTTCGGAACATTGGGGTGGATATGGAAGAAATGAGTTCACAAAGCTCAGCTCAACATCAAAAATATTAAGAAAAAAATCAGCTCAAAACGCCCACCAAGTTCTCGTCGTTTCCGAATATCTAAAAAAAGACATGTTAAAATGTGGTATTCATGCGAATTACAAGACTGTTGGGAATGTGGTAGACGGAAAGGTTTTGCCCCTTAAAAAAAACAAAACATTCAGCTTTGTATTTGCCGGAGATCTCATTCAAAAAACCAAAAATGTAAAAGGGATTCTGGAGGCTTTTAGAGATCTTTTACAATCAAATAAAGACATCCAGCTGGACATCATCGGAGATGGGAAAGACTCAACTTACTACAAAGACCTTTCAGATAAACTAAAGCTGAATAGTCATATCTATTTCCATGGGAACCAAAGCAATGACTACGTTTTTAAGATGCTTTCTCAATCGCATGCTTTGATACTCAATAGTTATTTTGAAACCTTTTCTGTGGTCTGCGCAGAGGCACTCTTATGTGGAGTTCCAGTCATTTCTACCAAATGTGGAGGTCCAGAAAGCTTTTTGAATGACGAAACCGGAATTCTAATTGATCACAGCAGTAAGGAAGAACTTACAAAAGCTATGGAGACTATGATAAACAATTATGACAGATATGAACCGGAAAAACTAAAACGCAAAGTTCTTGCGTTTAGCCCTGAAGTCATTGGCGAAAAAATACATCGAGAATACCTAAGCATACTCAATTGATTCTTTTCAAATAACAGTAAAACAAAACAAAGGATACGAGGCCCGAGAGCCAGAGCAATACACTGGTTACTACAGCTGCACCAATAATCCCCCAGGCATGAATTGCATAAAAATTGAGAACTCCATTTAAAATAAGAATGACAAAGGCTACAAAAGCATTCCAATTGGATTTACCAACCGATGCTAATAGATTTCCAAAAGGAATTCTAAAAACAAATGCCCCTACCATACCGATTACTAAAACTTGAAACAAAGGTACGGCATCAACATAAACATCTCCAAATAACTGAACGATGATGAAATCAGCCATCAAAAAAAGAAACAATCCAAGCACAAGGGCTAAAAGTGAGAAAACTTTGAAATACTCTTTTGCAAATCGAGTCAAATAACTCTTGTCAACACTGTGTTTCGCTAAATCAGCATAATGCGTCGTGATGTACGAGTTCGGAATGAAAAATAAAGCCAAGGGAATAATACTTGCCGACTTGTAGACTGCTACTTGCTTTGAGTCTTGTATCAGTTGAGCTACCAAAAATACATCCAAGGAATACATCAGCTGTGAAGCAACAGCTCCCATACCCACCCAAAATCCGTAAGAATAATAATTTCGAGGAATCTTTATGCGCTGAACCAAAGTCAATTTGATCATGGGGAAAGCCAAAATCAAGGGAATCGTAACAAGAACAACCAGATAGGCAAGAGATCCATAGAAATAGGCTGAGCCACAACCAAGAATTAAAATTATGAAAGAAGCCAAAGCATCAACTCCAGCATATTTCTTATTCTGAAAACACACCCTATATTTAATTTTCACCAGTTCAATCAAAAAGAAACTGAACAAATAAACAACACCACAATAAAGCAATGAAGACGTATTACCCATGGGGTTGTTGAGCCAAGGTGTTAAGGCAATTAGTATTGTAGCGCTTAGTGCTGTCAACAACAAACCCCGACTCGTGCTGTATTGAAACAATTCTTCTCTTTTGGAGTCGCTCTCAAGCAAAGGAGCAAAACGCAAGTAAGCGTGCTGCATACCACCGCCAGAAAAAGGAATGAAAAAAGCAAGTGCTGAAAGTACGTATGATAAGACTCCGAAATCTTCTGGATTTAGAACACGAATCAACACCAATGAAGTCGAAAAACTACAAATCTTGGTAAACAAAGACGAAGCCAGGACATAATCTCCGTCTCTTTTTTTAAAGTTTCTCAAAAAATCTATCAAACGTTCAGTCTTTCTAAGGAATCATAAACATAGTGAAATCCTTACAATTCGAAAGGGTTATTTAGGAAATCGCATCGCGATTGGGTCACCAATAAAGGAAGCTTGTTATTTTTATTTTTAAAAATATAAAACTAAATTTGTATTTATATTTATCATCCTACCTTGACTCCTCCCTCCTTCCGATTAAATTGATATTGTAAGTCTCAATACTCCCCCTGCATAAGCAGTCCTCAATGTCATTGACATGAAACCTGCTTACAAAATCTATCGCAAGTTCTTTTATTAATAACACTTATATAAAATCAAATGAAAAAAAAGATCCTAATTGGAACATTTAGCATTTTAGCAAGCGTCTGTTTGCAAGCTCAAAACAAATTGATAGAACCAAACAAACATGCCGAAACTAAAGCGCATAACATACGTTTTGAAACCGATCGTGTGGATCGTCCAAACCTCGATTTCTCCCAAAGTAATAGAGAAACTAACTTAAGTACTCCAAAGATATACGCCAATGGAATCTCGGAACAAATCATAGGCCAAACTTATTACGACCTACAGACCAACAATTCGATTCAAAACAGACTTCTGGTTCATAGTGATCAAAGTATTTCAACCGTTTGGACAATGAACCCCACTAATGACCAAGATGCTCAATATCCAAATCGAGGAACAGGATATAACTATTTCGATGGAAACTCCTGGCTTCCGAAACCTTTGAGTAGAATTGAGTCAAAAAAAACAGGATGGCCATCGGTGGCAGCATTAGACAACATGCCTGTCGTTAGCGCACATTCAAATTTAGAAGAGAAGGTTACATGGACCTCAAAAGTAACAAGGTCCGAAGATCGTTGGTCAGAAGCTAAATCTGTTTACAAAATAGGTTCAAACAAGTCGTTAAAACAGATGTGGCCAAGAATAAAGGTGGGAGGACCCGATGGAAAATCCATTCACCTAATTTCTCACACCTATGACAGTAATATTGACAGCAACCTCGTCGCTTACAGTAGGTCACTAGATGGCGGAGAAACATGGGATATCGTGGACACCATATTCCCTGAAATTGGAAGAGATTTTTTCTTGAATCTGGATGCAGATGCATATGCTATGGATGTTAGGGGTGAAACCGTTGCGTTCGTAATAGGAGACAAATGGACCGATATTGTTCTCATGAAATCAAACGATAATGGATCGACCTGGACTAAAACAATCATCCGAGATCATCCCATAACAATTTTCAATGACGATGTTATAATTGATGAAACGACAAATCCAGATTCCAATGGAAGAATAGATAATACCGACGGTTCATTCAGTATATCATTAGATGCAAACAACAATGCACATGTATTCTTTGGTCTCATGAGCTATTCTAATAAATCCATCAATGACGACATCTGGGAGTACTACCCTTTATCGGATGGAATTATGTATTGGAATGAAGAAAAAATGAGCTTAAATAAAATTGTAAGTATCATTGATCTGAATCAAGACAACAGGCTAAACATAGATAGCTCATTGTACATAGCAAATTACGGAATTAGATCCCTGACCAGCTTTCCCACAAGCACCATTGCAAATAATGGCGACCTGTACTTGGGCTACTCAAGTGTCATGGAATCTTTATACAGCGACCAGATTGAAGCAGGAAACAATGGAAATGAAAATTACTTACAACACTACCGTCACCCCTATTTGATAAAGTCGGAAGACAACGGCAATAGTTGGTCAGACCCAATGGATTTGATGGAAGAAATTACAAATCCAATTACTGGGGATCCACTACAAGAAGGTGTGTTTGGTTGCCTCGGAAATGTCGTCGATGATTTTATACACTTTACCTACCAAAGAGACCAATTACCCGGCATGAATATTAGTGGCGATAAAGACCCTGTTACGAAAAATGATATTGTATACCTCAAAATACCCGTAACAGTATTTAGCTTAACTTCAGAAGAAGTACAAAGGGAAAGTGCTGAATTCCAACTATTTCCGAACCCTTCTAGTGAGACCATCAACATTCAACTGAACAAAAACGATGCGGGGGCTGTGGTTAAGGTAATCAACATATTAGGAGAAGCGGTCGCCATCAAGAATATAACGGGCTACAAAACCCAAATGAATATAGAGTCGCTCAAACCAGGTATATATTCCGTGTCAATTGAAACTGAAACCAAAAAAATGGTGAAAAATCTGCTGATACAATAACACCATTCGTTCTTAAAAAAAGACTGTTTTAACAGTCTTTTTTTTTTTAATTCATCACTTTATCATTTACGTTTAAAGGTCCATGTGATTTGAAATGAAGATACACAATCGCCTTGCGCATCATAGCCTTTAGAATTCATGACACACAATACAGGTTGATCATTAGCAGCAGCTTTCTCTATTGCTTCTTTTACTTTCAAACCATCCTCACAAACAAACTCAATGGCACCTATAGCCTTCTTCTTGAAGTCAGCGTTAACATTCATTACCAATAAAGATATTTTCACAGATTGAGCATCTACATAACCCAATGCCAAAAGACCCGTAGCCAACTCCCCTGCCATAGCCTGACAGGCAAAATACATCGATTTAAAGGGATTTTTGTTCCAAAAGCCATAACGTATGGATACGACAGCCTTCCCTGAAGTTAACGATTTTACTTTCAACCCAGACAACCACGCAATAGGCAGCTTAGTAATTAAAAACAGTCTGAACATGACGGAATGATTAAACTTCTTCAAATATGATGCTCGCATTTTGTTGATTTTATAACAAGATAAGAAATCTCCGTCAATTCGATTTTGTATTTTTACATCAAAGAAAAAGCATGCTGAAGAACTATCTTTCACTGATTAAATTCAGTCACACGATTTTTGCACTCCCTTTTGCGCTGATTGGTTTTTGTTTGGCCATCGGTCAAGAAGGCCACGATTTCAGTTGGATAAAACTTATCGGTGTTCTCCTGTGTATGATTTTTGCCCGAAGTGCAGCCATGGCTTTCAATCGATATATTGACAAAGATATTGATACGGCTAACCCCAGAACAGCCATTGTTCGCGAGATCCCAAATGGGAGTATCAAAGCCAAATCAGCATTACTATTTGTAGTCCTAAACTCCGTATTATTTGCAGGAGCCTCTTTCCTGCTTAATACGCTTTGCTTTATGCTTTCTCCTATAGCGCTCATGGTAATCTTAGGCTACAGTTACACCAAGCGATTTACAGCGCTCTGCCACCTAATTCTTGGTTTGGGGTTGTCCTTGTCACCTATTGGAGCTTATTTGGCGGTTACCGCTCAATTTGACATCCTGCCTGTACTCTTTTCACTGGTAGTCCTTTTTTGGGTCAGTGGTTTTGATATCATCTATGCCTTACAAGACGAAAGTTTCGATAAGAAATTTCAATTGCATTCCATTCCAGTGCTCTTAGGAAAAGAAAAGGCTTTGCGACTGTCGCGAATACTTCACATCATCACTTCAGGCTTAATTGTTTTTATTGGTGTGAATCATTTTAACGAGTCCCTATGGTATTGGTCAGCCACTGCACTATTTTTATTGCTTCTGATGAACCAACATCGCTTGGTAAAACCTCACGATCTATCAAAAGTCAATCTGGCTTTTTTTACAAATAACGGGATTGCTTCTGTGGTATTCGGAATCTTGGTAATCCTCGAACTTCTCTTTTGATTCAAAATAGAGAGACCTTATCATGACCAACACATGCCGGTGGTGTATTGCTGAAACATCAAAAAAAAAAAAATTATAATACGACACATTTGCATGTCGACAAAATGACTAAATCAACTTTTATTTGATGTATCTTTGAGAATGTACAAAACGATTCTAAACATATTTTTCATGTCCTTGCTCTCTATTTTCTCTTCCGGCAAAGCTCAAAACACAAATTCCATCCATCATCTGAGTTATACCTCCATCGATGGAAACCCTATTGATTTGAAATCCCATGAGGGCAAATACCTACTTTTTGTCAACGTTGCTTCGGAGTGCGGTTTCACATCGCAATACGAAGATTTAGAAAAGCTTTATGAAAAATTCCAAGATCAACTGGTGGTTATCGGATTGCCTTGCAATCAATTTGGAGGCCAAGAACCTGGAAATGAAAACGACATTCAAAACTTTTGTCAGATCAACTACGGCGTAAGCTTTCCACTATCTGAAAAAATAGATGTTAAAGGACAAGACCAACACCCTATTTACAAGTGGCTTACCGACAAAGCAGAAAATGGAATGTCTTCCAGTTCTGTAAAATGGAATTTCCAAAAATACTTGATAGATCCAGAGGGTAAATTCGTTAACTATTACTACTCTTTCACAAAACCACTCAGTGAAAAAATCACCAAACATTTCAAGTAAATCATGCCCCTAAAACTCCTGGCCTCCCTACTCATTTGTATGAGTAACCTCTACGCGCAAAACATCTTTCAAGGTACGATTGCCGATCGTGAAACGAAACAATCGATCGCTTTTGTAAATATTGGTGTCGTTAATCAAAATACAGGTACCGTTTCTGACCTTAATGGCTTTTTTAGTCTAAAAATCAATGCCTCTAAAAAAGAAGAAACAATTAAATTTTCGATGATTGGTTACGAAAACTATACACTGAACACAACATCTTTCTTCAATGAATTTAATTCAGGTGATACCCTGTATTTAAGACCTGAGGTATTTGAATTGTCTGAAATCGTATTGTCTGAAAAAAAATGGCGAAGTAAAACTCTGGGGAATAAAACCAAATCCAAATCGATGTCCACAGGTTTCACCAACAACGAATTGGGAAATGAAATAGGAATCATCATACCCGTAAAGGATTCCCCTACGGTTTTGGAATCCTTTAATTTTCAAGTCAATGAAAACCAATACAAACCACTTGTATTTAGAGTGAATATCTACACGTTGAAAAATGGACTACCTGACCGCTCTTTGATTTACGAAAACATCATCGTAAAGACATCCCAAAAAAACGGGATGATGCAGATAGATCTCCGCGCTTATAACATCTGGGTCGAAGAAGACTTTTACATCGGTCTGGAATGGATTCAAGATTTAGGCAACAAAAGTCTTTTATTCTCCGCCGATCGATTCTCCGGATCTATTGTCAACCGACAAACCAGTCAAGGCAAATGGAACATCGTAAAAGGTTTGGGTTTAGGATTTCATGTAAAAGTGAAATACTAAAAAGTCAACAAACTCTAAAATCAGAAATTAAATACATCGTTGAAAATCAAGTAAACCCCAATGGAATGATCGAACTGATGTTTCTTGCTTTTTACCGTCCCTAAAGACAAATCTGAGTCGTTTAACTGTAAAAAGCCTTCCCACTGAAAACCAAGCTTAACCTTGGGAGCCAAAAACTTTTCGTAAAACAGTTTTGTAAAAACCAATTCTCTATATGGTTCTGTAAGCTCAGCATAGGTTTGGTCTAAAACACCGTTCCAATGGTTGATGTTTGTTTTGAGAGAATGCGTTTGAAACATTTCATTACCCTTTATAGACACAAATTGATCTGCACGATAATACCCCAATAAAAAGCTCAAATCTTTGCGCTTGTAATCAAGCGTTAAATAATGAGCGTCTCCGCTTTCAAAAGGGTATTCAGGAGAATTGGATTCAGCTTGATGATATAGGTAGTAATACGACAGCACAATATCGTTCCTTAAAGTATTGAATTTGTATTCAATTCCGAGCGAAGCGTTGAAAGCATTTTGGGTTCCCGCAGAGCTTTCTGTATCGCTGTTGTATCTGTTGTTGATTTGTCCGCCTTTGTGTTGCATTAGAAATTGAATCGGAAACGACAACTGGTCTAAAAGTGCCAGTCGAGAAACAGAACCAAAGGTGAAAACCTCACGTTCATTGTCTTGTTTTCGGATGTAATTTTCCCAATCAAGCCATAGTTCAGACCTCACATTCCTAGAAGTGTATTGATAAGCAATCCCGCTTTCGAGCACCTCACTACTCAATAGTTTCTCACTACCCATCAATGGCTCTATCAAACGGTGATTGTCTCTTGCATACAAATTCCCTATGGTAAAGTGATGCTTCTCATTGACATACTTAAAGCTAAAGGTGGGAATCACCTTATCTAAAGATTCTTCACCAAAATATTTCAATAAAAAGAGCCCTGATCTGAACTGAGCTTGGTTACTAGGGTTGTAAATAAACTCAGGATGAACTTGAGATCCTAAGAGGGTTAGACCGTCACTGATATCATTAAAATACTCATTGTTTTTAATAAAACTAAGATGGTTCAGCTCCAGCCCAACATCTTGGATGTGAAAACTGTTATCGCCTTCAGGGACATAGAACACAGAATTTTGAGCATAAGTAAAGGGTGATAACGCAAAAACCGACACGATGAGTAAACTCAATTGATGTCCTATGTATTTTAATGATTTCATAGAATAATGCCTTTCAAAATTTGGGTTGACGAAGCTGAACATCCTCAAGCCTTGCTTGTTCACAATACTACAAAATAATTTGCAACAAAAAGCACGAGCAATCTAGGATGACTCCCAAATCGCTCTACATTCAAATCAACCTTTATTGTTGTAAACAATCAGTCTAGTACAGTAACTAAATCTTCTTTGCATTTCCTAACTTTTTTTCTGGTTCACCAACCAATCCTTATCCGCATCTCTGTAACCTAAAGGAAGCATCACACAGCAGCGTAACCCCTTTTCTCTCAGATCCAAAATTTCATCTACGGCTTCTGGCTCAAAAACTTCAAAAGGTTGCAGGCCGCTGGATGTTGGTGCCAGAGATACAGCCTCTATGATATTGTCAATTTTTTCTTGAGGTATTTTTTGACCGTTCATGGCTTTGGTCGCATAATGCCAATTTAATTTATCTAATAATTCCATAAGAGTGTTTTTGAGGTTACTTTAATTCTTTCAGCAGGGTATGTGCTGCTAATTTACCCAATTCATTTGAAGCCAAAGGGCTTGCACCGGTAATAAGTTTACGATCCAAGCAAACTGATTTGTCGGCTTTTGTATTAACCAGCTCAACCCCTAAATCTTTGAGTCTTTCACTCACACCACAAGGCATGTGTCCAGGCAGATAACCGATCATTGGGGTCATTTTATCAACCGAGTCTGGGAAAACTGCCATCCTATACCCTTTGTAAAGAAAGGGCTTACCATTGAGCATTGTAGATAAGAAAGAGCCTGGTCCGTGACAAATGGAAAGCGTAAACAAGTCGCTTTGATGAGCCCAATTCAATAGCTTTCCTACATTATTGTCTTCAGGAATACCTAACATCGATCCGTGACCTCCGGGCACAAAAACAGCTGCATAAGAATCTACCTCTGAAAGTGATGTCTCTACAAAACTTTTCAAGCTTGTCGGTTGCTCAAAATTCAACTTGTAGGCATCGTAAATGCCTTTAACATTTTCGTCATCGTAAGGAAAAGCCCACTGTTCAAAAACCACAGGTTTACCTGTAGGTGATACAATTACAAATTCAAAACCCGCATTTTAGAGGTGCAATATCGGCACCAATGCCTCTACCGGACGATTCCCCGTAGAAAATAAAGTACCGTTTTGCATTTTCATGTTTTTCTGTTCTGTAAAAAGAACCAAAACTTTGGACTTCGAGCCCTCATATTTTGGGTAAGATGTATGATCGAAATCTGTTTTACGAACCGTACCTAGCTTTAGAGCTAGTTTTGATGGACTGTAAGAGCCGTCTGACTCCAACTTAGGGGCCAATCCAAATATTTTTAAGCATCCTTTTCTTTCTTATTCATTCACAGTAAAAATACAATGCGCCTTGCAGAAAGAAATTAACCTAGGATAATAAAATCATCTACGCACTTTTTCGGAGCGGATACGACTCAGGCTTTGTTGGGTGATCCCCAAGTAGGATGCAATATGATAATTGGGCGTATCCTGTTCGATGTGCGGGTATTGTTTTAAAAACAAATCATACCGCTCGGAGGCTGTCAGCTGCAACTGATTCAAAATTCTTTTGTGCAAACTTACTACGTGCCTTTCTAAATTCTTCCTTTGAAACACTTCAAATTCAGGAAACTCTTCGTGTATTTCCGCCAAGTCTTTGGAATTAAACTTTATAATTCTGGAATCTTTGACACACTCTACGGTAAGGGTGGCAGGCTCACTGTTGTATACGGCAATAAAATCGCTAATCCACCAGTCTTTAATGGCAAACTGTAAGGTATGTTCTTTACCATTTTTATCTATACAATAAGAACGAAGGCAGCCCCCCAAAACAAAGTACGTATTGTAAACAGCTTGCCCCTGTTCAATGAGTATTGTTCCTTTGGCGACATCCAATTCTTTTGAAATGGAATAAACCTTCGATTCAGCCTCTTCGCTGAGGGATATGCTGTTTTTTATTTTGTGAATTAAGGCTTCCAAATTTACTCCAGTGGTTGGTTCTGATTTAAAGTGTTTTGATCGCTTTCGAATCAAATATAATCGAATTCAATGAAAGAAAGAAGGCTAGAAATAAGCCTTTATCAGAATGACATCCAATCTCTTTTTGGAAAGGGTCCACTAATAAGAAATTAAGCTTTCATCGATTGCCTTATTAAGAAGGGAGGGCTCACTGCTTGGTCCAATAGCTAAAAGCTTAGGTCCCGTAATTGGAATTCCATTAAAAGGTCTTATAAACACCTTCCCATCGGGAGTCCTTTCAAAATAAGTATAGCGCTGTTCCTCACCGATTTTAGTACAACCTTTCACTCGCAAGATCGTATTCGGAAGGGAACGACATACAGCATAAATAGAATCTAAATGGGGTAAGTCAGGTAAATCAACAGAACAAGAAGACCAATGCGATTTATGGTGATCCATTTTTTTAGCTTCATTTTTTGAGGGTAAAAGTTTAGGGAGAAGAGATACATCAATGGCATCCATGGTTATGATTTCAGCCAAGGGATTGATCTCTATTAGTTCTTCAATCACCTCAGCTTTTCGTGACTCTGAGATGTCCTTAGTGTGTGTGAGAACCATCAAAGAAGAGACTTGAACCTGATTGGACTCCAGCTCATTATGAACGCCTCGTTTTTGCCAATTTTTCACATCCACAACAGACACTTGAATGGGCGGTAAAAAACGAGGGTCTACTCCAACGCCAAGGAACTCCATGAGAGCGCAAGAATCTGAGGTCCCATTAGCCTCTATAAATGTAATCCCATTGGGACGCTCTGGGATACGATTTACATAATTTCTGAGTTCATTGATCCCACTACAACAAATACAACTCCCCGTGAGTGCCCTAATATAAACGGGGTCAATCTTATCGGTAAACTGGAGTGCGTCTAGATTTGCATTTTCATAATCATTAAGTACGATAAAAGGCTTCCAGCCCGAATCTATACTTTTGCTAATCAAATGTCTTAACAGAGTGGTCTTTCCCGCTCCCAAGAAACCCACAATTGTGATGATAGCTTCCATGATTTCTTAAATTTTAACCAGTCCAGTGTCAATGTGATTTCTATCCCTAAAAGACTTAAGCCCCTTCTCTATCGTTTTAAAAGTGCCCAAGCCCTGATTTTGCTCTATAAACGCACTCTTGATGGGCTAAATTTCTTCCGGAAAAGGATCCCGAAACGGGATGTTTTCATCAAACAAATCTTGTTCGTGATCTTGCAACAAACACTGTTCAAGCTGAGCAATCATTTTTTCTTTTTCTACGTCTTGTCCAATGAAGACCAACTCATTCATTCTATCACCCCATTGCTTACTCCACTTTTCTTCGATATAATCTTTATTGTCTACAAAAGCTTGATAATTTACGCGTTCGCTAAAGGGCATACTTACCCACCAGACACCTGCACTTTCCATCCTTGAAGAACCACCTGCTTGACTGAAGTTGATGGCTTCATTTGATCTAGACGCCAACCAAAACAAGCCCTTAGCTCTGATTACTGTACTTGGATAATCCTCGTTCAGGTATTTCCAAAATCTTTCCGGGTGAAACGGCTTTTGATTTCTAAAAACGAATGAAGAAATGCCGTATTCTTCTGTTTCTGGTGTGTGTGTTCCGCCTTCCAATTCCTTTTGCCAACCAGCCGAGTTTTGAGCCTCATCGAAATCAAATAATTTAGTATTCAAGATTTCTTTGGGGTCCACTTTACTAAAATCAGAAGTTAAGATTTTAGCTCCGGGATTAAGCTTTTGAATAGACGCTTTTAGAAGCCCAACTGTATTGGCATCAACCAGATCCGTTTTATTCAAAATAATCACATTGGCAAATTCTATTTGATCGGTCAACAAATTCACAATGGTTCTAAAGTCGCCTTCCATATCTGTCAGTTTTCGATCTACCAACAATTCATTGGTTCCAAAATCCTTAAAGAAGTTAAAACAGTCTACCACCGTAACCATGGTGTCAACATAACTAAATTTTGACAAATCAATATCACCCTCCTCGCTAATAAAGCTAAAGGTTTGAGCTACGGGAACTGGTTCACTTATCCCCGTACTCTCGATCAGCAAATAATCAAATCGATCTTCTTTTGCCAAACGCTCTACTTCTACCATTAAATCTTCTCGAAGCGTACAGCAGATACAGCCGTTACTCATTTCCACCAATTTTTCTTCGGTTCGAGATAGGGTGTTCTCACTTTTAACCAACTCGGCATCTACATTTACTTCACTCATATCATTCACGATCACAGCGACCTTTAAGCCTTCTTTGTTGTGCAAAACATGATTGAGTAATGTTGTTTTCCCAGCGCCTAAAAATCCGCTTAATACGGTTACAGGTAATTTTTTTGTTATTGAATCTGACTGTACCATTGAATGATGTTGTTTAGGTGTTGTTCGCCATAAAGCGAAATAAAATTTTTTGTTTCAATATGGGTCTTGTCTTGATAAACTGCAAGACGTTGTAAAGCGAATTCTTTTGTCAAATTTACTTTACAGTCTTTTGTTATGCAGTTTACCCAATCGTTAAATGTATGAGGTATCATCTCCAAAGGTTTAAAGATTCGTTTGTATCAATTCTCAGTAAAAGTCGTTTTTCACCACTTTCTTCAATGGTCGGACTTCGGTGTACAATAGCTTTTGATTCTAATTGCGGATATATCGCTCCTTTCAAAAGAACTACAGCACCTGTTTCAGCTTGTTGAACCCTACTTTCATCCAAAACGATAGATTCATTACCACTAGAATCATCCAACGCCCTTCGGTTGATATTATCATCTGTAAGCCATAATGTTCCCGGACCACTGTAAGTACAAAGCAAGCGTAAATCGTTGACGTCGGTATGAAACCTTCTACACATATTCGTGTTGACGGTGGCCAATAGCAATCGGAAGTTCTTCACATCGGCAACTTTATTAAAATGGGTAATAAGTTCCTTAATATCTTGAATTATAAGGCTGTAATTAGACGGGTCCATCGCTTTTCGGACGTCGTTCATTATATCGTCTTTCGTTCCGCTTGACCTGAATTCAATTTCTTCATCGGATAACTGCTTAATCTCATTCGAAAAAGCACTCACATCTCTTTCATAAATAGCGATGTTAACCTCATCATCATGAATGCGATTTAAAATCGATGGACTCGCACCGACTCCCCAATTTGATTCTATTTGATAATCGGTTTTGACGTTTTCTTGTGTACGAATCATAGGTTCTAATGTTGATCAGTCATGTGATATTTTTCAAAAATAAAATATTAGGCCTTGAATGGAAAGGAAGAATGATGTAAGTCGATTTTTAAATGTCCATCCATAAGCTTGTATCCAAACGTATATTCGACTTTAGCCTCATGACCTTCTAAATCTGTAAAGAAGTAATTCCCCATGGCAATGGCTCGACGCTCGTCTAAAATGAAACCCGAATTCTCAAACCTTACCTTAATCCAAGGGTTAATGGCAAATCCTTTATCTTCTTTACATACACGATCTTCCCCGGCAATAAAGTAGGATAAAGCCTCTGGTTTTGTAGGTCTAAACTGATCGAACTCACATTTCGTGGGCTTAAACAATACTGATCCTGTTTCAAAAGCGTAACGTTGGTCCAAAAATTCGCTGGCAAACAATTTGCACTCCGATCTAGAACCCTTTAAAGATCCTATCTTTACAACGCCTGCACCCCATTTCTTTTGGGCCTCAATAACTTGTTCTTTCGTAATCATTTTTCAATAAATTCTATACGTTATGAGTTCATGTTAGATGTATCGTAAATACAGGTTTTCCAGTAAACCCCATTTTGGTTGAAGCTTTGACAATCCCTATTTCTAAGGTTAACTTTATAAACCTATGTGTTAAATTTTAATAGTCATTTAAGTGTATGTATTTAAAAAAGAAAAATCAATTTAACAGATCTTTTATCAGCATAGTCTATTGAAGATGAGTGCGTTGATTTAAAACATCTTTAGTAACACAAACACATATAGATGAACCTAAAATGTTTTCTAATCACCTGAATTTATTTTTCACCAAAAACATGGAATACAACAAAAGCCCAAAAGTAAGAAAGTTGGATCTAAATGCAACATTGTTGCAGTAAAATAATACAGAAAAATAAAGTGACTGAATCCATGTGAATCTTTGATGGATGAAATTCACGAAACTGATTCTATTCAGAAAGCTGCTTTTTCCCGGTAATAAAGTCTTTAGTGATAATGGCTCGATCGTACTCATCACCCAAAGCGGTATAAGCCACATAGGTCAGTTGATTATCTTCAACTGTGATGACTTGATAAAACTGAGTTTGCTCGCCACTTTTAACCGACTGATAACCATCTTTTTCATACCCATTGAGCTGATCTCTATCCAACTGGTACTGCTTAGGACCACTGACAGATGTTACATAGACGGTGCGAACCTCGTGTGCCGAATCTTGATCCGTGGTTCTAACGGGTACGTGTCCTCTTGCATAGGTATGATCGTGTCCATTGAGAACCAAATCAACATTGTACTTGTCCAATAAAGGTTTCCAATTCTTTCGAGCAAATTCGAAGTCGCGTCCCTTAGCCGGAGAAAAAACAGAGTGATGACAAACGATGATGTTCCATTTGGCGGAAGAGCTCATTAACTTTTCTTCAATATAATCGGTTTGTTCTTCGAGCTGATCGTTGGAGTTGAGAACAATAATTCGGATGTCTTGATAATCGACCGTATAAACGGTTTCATGCAGTTTTTCATCCAACTTCCTTTCTACTGGTAGTGTAAATTGCGGTCTCCACTGCACAGATAGTTTTCGAGGCTCTCCTTCAGCAACAGACATAAACTCATGGTTTCCCACAGCAGGAATAGCCGTCCACTGACTGTGTATAAACCCCCCTGCCTTATACCATTCTGCCCACTCGTAGTCGCGGTGTGCATGGTTGATTAAGTCTCCTGCATGAATGACAAATGAAGCATCTGGTGCCGTTTGGTATGCCATACGAATGACGCGCGACCAATGTGCTAAAACGTCGTTTTGCGCATCACCGAAGTAAACAAATTTAGTGGGTGAATATTCTTGTTTTGCAGTACGAAACTGAATCCACTCTGACCAGTATTCGCCATCTCCTACTCTATATGCATAAAGCTTATCGGGTTTTAACCCCTTGAAAATAACGCTGTGATAATGAACCACTAGGGATACATTTCCCTTGTACATACCTAAATCAAAGGGTTCGGTAACGGCGTCTAAAGCAACTGCGTTCTCGGTAAACTTTGAGTTCACCGTAGCTTCAGCAATTTGTGCTATGGATTTATTTACAGTATGATCCGTTCGCCAAGTTACCGCCCTACTGGTTGCCGGATCTCCATGAAAGGTAAGTATGATTCGGTCTGGGTCTTTACTTGGAATCTCCCAATGATGTAAAGATCCATGATGATGGTGATGGTGTTCCTGAGCAATTACATCCGAAACAAAGAAACAGCTTATCAACGTGACTAGTGTGAAAAAATATCTACTCAAAACTGAGGCTATAATTTGTTGGTTTGGGTGCTGATCTAAAAGGGAGTGAATGCTCATAATCTCAATTTTTTATTTGCTGTATGGTTTGGGGTAACATAGGAGCTAAACTACGATTTTAAGTTCAGTTATTCTTTGACTTTTTTAGGCTTTGGACTGAAGGGTTTCATCACCTCCCCATTACATTCTAAAAAGGGTCCTTCCATGAGGTCTATACAATAAGGAATTGCGGGAAAAATAGCATCCAAACACTCTCGAATAGACTTAGGCTTTCCGGGTAGATTGATGAATAAACTTGTATTTCTGAGTCCAGCTGTTTGTCTCGAAAAAATGGGGGTAGGCACGTATTTTAAGGACTCAGATCTTCATAGAATCCTGCACTTGCTCGGTCACTTAAGGTTATAATTCCTACTATGGTGTTGTCATGTGTGTTTGTACTAATTCATTTTTATACTTGTAGATTCTATTTCTATCAACACATTTCCTTGCGTATCTTTCATAAAGACTTTCGCTTTAATTTTCCCATCAGACTCAAAGCGTTCTGTTATTTTGCCACTGATTCCAGAATTGGAAAAATCAACATAACTCCAAATCATTTTTTGACTGAACTTTTTCCACTTGCCTACCCAAAAACTAGTACCACCATCACTCTTAAACTCCCATCTATTGAAAGCTTTTGAGGCTTTATCGTAACGAATAAGTGTTTTGGTCTCAGATCGAACATTTTCATTAAATACCTCCAAATATTTTCCCTCTAAAATTAACTCAGAGCTTGTGTTCCCATCCATTTCAATTTGTTTAGGAATCCATAAAGATTTATTCATAACCGCTTTACCTTGCCAGTCTCCTTCCCAATTGCGTAAGATGTTCATAGCCTCAGGTTCTGTGAATTGTTGTGCATCAGATGAACCGGTACCGATAGTGAAAAAGATGAATGTGAGTAAAAAAATTGAGGTTTTCATATTTATCGTTTTTGAAAATAACTTATTTTTTGTTGCTATCATTCGTGGGAAATTTTACGACTCTTTTAGTAAATATAGAAGCAAAATAGAACGAGTATAAATCGCATGTTTTGTTAGCTTTTATTCCTATAAAACAGCTGTTCTAATTCATTAAATTTGAGGAAGCCAAAAAGATATACGTATTTAATAACATATAAAAAAAAGCAGGTAAAGAAACCCAGATACTGTCTTTTAATTTTATTCTTACAATGAGGCCCGCGAACATTAGTAATGCTAGGCCTAGAGATGAAATCATAAGAAAAAAAGAGAATTTAAGCCCAACCAACAAACCCAGTGCTCCTGCAATTTGTAATAAAACTGTCGTTAATCCAATCTTTTCCAAACCAAAACGCTTGAACTCATTTTTCATATGTGGTGAATTGAAATATGAAAAAGCATAGGCAAAAAAGGAAACACTTGAAATTAAACTACATATTGTAACTATAGACATGCTTCTTTAGTTAAATGGATGAATTGGCTATAAAAACACTTAGGGCCAAAAGAATTAGAGAGGGTAGTTTTTTGAGGAAAGGATTTCTTGCTCTGAAATGAAAATATTGAGCACTCACCATTAATAGTCCCATAAGAATTGATGGAATAAAAACTAATGAGGGATCCCAAACACCCACAATAAGTAAAGTGGCTAAAGATATCTTCGTTGCCCCTACAAAGTTTCGAATTAAATCACTCAATCCAAATTGTTGAAACTCCTTGATGACATTGTGAAATCTAAAAGTCCAAACATACAATACAGATATTGCAAGAATGATTTGTGATAAATGCATTAAATTTTCCATCTCTTTTTTGTTTTGTTTTTCCTACTCATCTGGCTTTTCAGAATTCGCCTCACTTTAGTTGTTGTAACTACCTATCCCTTTTCAAGATCCTGTTTGATTCCTTTGAAGGTAAGCTTCCGATTATGCTGTGGGAGTACCTGAGAGTACTGAATAATTTAGTCCTTTTTACAGGCGTTTTATTAAGCTGATTTCATTAATCATTAACCTCCCCTCCACTAGAGCAATCAGATTACAAGTCTCAGCTCTCCTCATGATATCGGCAGTGCTAAACGATTTCAAAGTCCGTCACAAATTGAGCCTCAAGATAAGTTAATTTTAGCAAGTGACCCCCTGTAAACAAAACCGATAAGTCAAGAAGTAGAATGATGAGAATCCCGTTCAGCATAATTTGATACAATACTTGATGATTTCGTAAGTGTTCTTCTAAGAATTCAAACGAATCAGGTTGATTGAATTCTGGATATGCAGATTCAGGAAACCCTACAAGTAGTCCCATTAGAAACAATAAAATTCGTGTGAAAATGCGGTCTCCCTTTTATTCAGGGCTCGTTTCTAATTTCGCTTGCACACTGCTATGGTTCAAATATCATTAGAGGGCGAAGCAATAACTGGTATTCTCTGATGTATCGTTTTGGTATTCGAACGATTCCCCAACTACATTAATTAGATGATGACCTTTCATATCCAAAACCTCCTCCTTGACCTTCATCCCAACGTGTGAATTTGACAGACAAATACACATTTTCATCTTCCAGATGCAATACGAGATCTTTACCTACGACAGATTTGGGACTTCCTACGGCTGCTCTGAAACTGGAAAAAGTAAGCGTTTGAACATCAGAAACGTCTCCCAGCGCCCACCTGGTCTTTAATGGGCTTATTTCCTTTGTCGCTGATTCTTCAGCCAATATGTTAAAAATTTGACCGCCCTTGTTCCCGCGAGTCATCCAAACACTTGATGATATTCTATCTTGATTGATTTCATCTTCCGGATTTGCGCCAGCCTCTTTGACGAATTGAACTTTAGGGCCCGTCCATATTCTAAAATCCATCTCCGGATCTTCATCTGAACATGAAATTAGAGTAAAACACATTGCGAATAGAAAGAGGTATTTCATTTGATTTGATTTAGTTAATCACCTGCATGATAAGAAAATTGTTGTGCCCAAAATGTAATCTTAATAATTTCATGATTTTCGCTTACAAATTTATGATTTCAAGTCCGCTCCCCTATTTTCTGTATAATTCCAAGTGCGGCTAAACGCCCCGACTCCATCGCAGCATTTAATGAACCATTAAATAAATAGTCTCCAGCAAGAAAGACATTTTCTATCACCTGAGTTTCAGCAGGAGCTGCAGACATCCTAAGGTTATCAAAATCAGGCAGTGCCTGCTTGATTAAATAGTGATGGATGTAACTTACGTGAGAAGACGCAGCGTATTTTTTAACTTCTTTAATGATGAAGTCAATGAGTTCTTCGATGGACTTTTCACCAAACCTAAGACATGTTACCGAAAGTATGTTTTTTCCGGTACTCAAATCCTTGTATGCATATAAATTATTCGCATAATTTCCAGAATCCGAAATCAGCGCAATCGTATTGGTAGGAATGTTTGTCTGATCTACCTCAAAATAGAAACACATGCATTCTTTCCATACCACTTTCTGTTCTTTAATACTCGATATTAAAGCAGATGCATTACCGGTAACGACAACTCCTTGGTGTGGTTTTTTCTCACCCGTACGGAATGATATATACTCGCTTGTAACCTCTTCAACTTCGGTATTGAAAATGAACTTTGTATGGTGCAATTTACGCTTCAATTGTTTGCTGATTTCTCCAATCCCTAATTTAGGGATCGTTGCATATCCCTCACCAAACATCTTGTACACAAATTCAAACATTCGACTGGATGTTCTCAGGTCCGGCTCCAAAAATATTCCTGCAAAAAAAGGCTTGAAAAACCGATCAATCATCTTAGATGAGAAACCAAAGTCAAGGAGGTATTCTTCCGTTGTCCTCTCGGGTGATTCAAAGATTTCCTCGAGAGATTTATACTTTAATCTTAGGTTTAACTTTAGGATTTTCAGCTTATCCAAGAAGGAGCCTACATCAGCCGTTAAAGTAGGTCTGAGCAACTTCCAATTCCTCAAGGGGTCTCCAATTAAATAGGACTTTTGGTTTGCATAAATCAACGCACCTGATTCGAGTTTGTTCAACTGAAGCTTTTCCATATCCAGATACGCTTTAGCTAATGGATAAGCGCTGAGGAGTACCTGGAATCCAAGATCCAAGTCATACCCTTTTTCACGAAGCGTCTTAACCCTTCCGCCTACATCATCCGTTTGCTCAATCATGATGGGCCGGTAACCTTCTTGTTCTAGTTCATAAGCAGCAATCAATCCACTTATTCCTGCACCGACAATGTAAATTTCTTCCAAATGTTGCATGGATTTCTTTTGTATTTTCTTTCGGTTAATGAATTAGGCTTAAAGTTCGACATAAAAAAGTTTAACACAGATTAGGTTCTCTTAGAAAAGGTTTCAGTTGATATATTTTGCCTTTATTCGGATGTCATTTTGTTTGAATGAACCTGACCCAAAATCTTCGAAACAAATTGTTGTTAAACTATTGTTGGGAAGCATTTTTCTAGCTTCTCTAAAATCTTGATTGATTTTTGATAAGTTATCAAAAAAGATGGATTGAATTTTATCAAAATCTAAAAACTCGGTTGTTTTACCTTTCTGAACCTCTAGTGAAATGATTAATTTTTTATTCCCCTCCTTATCTTCGTTTACAGAAAGGTTGTATGAGTTAACAATTTTCGATAATTCAGGTAATGAATAAATTACTTCTTGAATATCTGTAGGACTTATGTTTGATCCAAAAAAAGATACTGTCATGTCAGCTCTTCCATAATGTAATAATAAAGGTAAATCTGTTTGAGGTTTCTCTAAATGATCGAGACTTATATTCAAATCATTTAAAATTGAGTACAACTCTTTAAGAGACAATGTATGACCTCTATCGTGAATATTATACCTGATTTTAGGTGAAATATAACCGGGACGGCAAATCGTTACAATTAATTCTCCAGACTCAGAAGACTCTAGTAAAAAATCTGTTGGGTTGTATTGAAAAATCATTGGAAGAGCACCGGTGTGTTTTAAAATTTTTGATTGTAATGCTTGGTTAGATCGCAATAATCTTCTGAGGCTGATTGTAAAATCATTTTCAGCTGAAATATTTAATTCTAAATCTGATGCTCCTAAAGAACTGTAGGCCTTTTTTATCCCTTTTTGAAAAAGGTAATCCCTCATTCCTTCTGACATTGACTCACCTCCAAAAATGAAGGTAATGTTAAACTTCTTCCATTCGATGTCTGAATTATCTACCAAGTATTTTAAAAAAGGAGGATAGCCCATAATTACATACTTATGATCTTCACCAAATTGTTTAAGTGTATTTTCAATTTTTTCTTTTTCAGGTCCTAAAGACTTTAGCTTCGAGAAAGAGACGCAACTCATCGTTACATTTACGCCAGTAGCCCATGGGCCCAAAGCAAAAGCATTGATGACAAATATTGGGTCTTCTCCCACTAAAGCCTTCATCCCAAACTCAATCATTTTGGCATTGCGTTTTCGCTCTTTTAACCCACGAACCCAGTTGGTTGCGGTACCGCTACTCCCTGAAGATTCATCAATAATTACATTTTCTGTTGGAATTTCACCCCCTACACATCTAGCATCAATAGAAAATTTATTGATGTAATTTTCTTTGTCAATTTCTGGAATCTCATGGATGTTTGGAACCAAACCACTAAATGATGGTTTCGAAAAATTACGCGTTTTCAAAAATGCCTTGTAAGCAGGCACCCTTCTTTTTGCCTTTATAAATTCTGAATAGGATCGGGCTTTACTATTGAAAGACCTAATTTTATTAATCCCAGGAATGTATATAAGTTTTATCGTAGCATTCGATAGCATTAAGGGTTTCCGACATAGCTCAACCAGCCAAGCATAGAATAGTATAAGTAAATGTCTCATGTTTTAGTTAATTACGATTTCATTTGTACTTAATCTGTAACTTCTTGAAGGTGTTTTGCTGTATCCAGCACGAAAAATCATCCAAATCTTTTTAGGATTGACCGGCTGAGTCAATTTTGCTTCAATTTCACTGTAGGCATTTTCGTTTGTAATCAAAGACCCAAAGGGTTGGATATAAGCGTTTTCATCAGTCATGATTAACCAAGTCCTGGCAAACATTCTACCACATTGAACCCAATCTTCTGTTTGTTTAAAAGCACCTGCAAACCAACATATCGTACTCGTACCTTTGAATGTTGATATGTAATATTTTTTCAACAACTTTTTACGAAAACCTTTGGTCCATTTTTGATGGTTTTTAAAAATTGACCTCGTTAAACGACCTGAAAACCCCATGCACTTTGTCCAAAGTCCATCTTTATAAAATTCAGCTTCTTTTTTATTGTATCGAAACAATTGGTCAAGTTCATTTCTATTGGGGTTTGAACCTAAATCTTCAAATAAGGCTTTTTCATTTAAGGTCGTTACAAAATCAATCAACTCACTTTCAGATGAATGAAAAAAATCATGTCCAAATTTTTTAGATTCTTTTTTTATTCGTTGAAGAGTGTTTTCATCAAGTCTTTTACCATCATAATGTGTGCGTGAGGTTCTTCTTTCAACAATTAACTCTTTATTTAGCTCCTCTTTTTCGGAGCTTGAAACAAGTTTGAGCTTTGCAAAAATCGTTGGCTTCATCGATTTAATTGAAATTGGATCATACAGACGATCTGTTATAACTTTATAGCCGAATGGAGCTGCCGCAATGGAAAGGTGCTCTATAAAGACCCCCATTGCGATTGTTGTAAATATGGAGTCTGAATCTCCTACCGGGAGAAGTCTTTCAGGGTTGTATAAAAGCTCTGCTTCGGTTTCTGAGATTATTTTTATTTGGTGTGGTTGTAAGTTGTGTATGGTAGGGCACCAACGAGCTATTTCTACCAACCCCCTCCAGCTAGGAGGTTTGTATGGACTGGTTTTCGTTGAGGCCCATAGCTTTTTCAATGGATTTGAAAATAGGACAAAGGTTACTCCAAATAATAGCTTTTTTATGAATACTCGTCTTAAATACCTCACATTTAATTACTTTTTCTAAAGGATTATACACATATGATTTTAAAGCAGTCCATGATTTGTTGTATAATACAACTGGCTACAAACAATTATACGAAAACAAAAAAGGAATTGAAACATTCTGGCAAAATACATCACCAAAACTTGTGTAAAATAAACCAACATGAATTTAACGACGACGGACAATATATAAAACGGCATAGGCCCCTCCAGTATAAAAAACCAAATAAAAAAGCCTCCGCTTTTGCGGAGGCTTTTTGTGTGGGCGATACTGGATTCGAACCAGTGACCCCCTGCTTGTAAGGCAGGTGCTCTGAACCAACTGAGCTAATCGCCCGATACATTTAAGAACTGTTTACTGTTTCAATCAGCGAGTGCAAATATAAAAATCATTTTCATACTTGCACAAAAATTTTAGGGATTAATTTGAGAAGATTATTAAAGAATTTCTGCCACCACAAAAGTACTTCCACCCACAAAAATCAAATCGTCCTCATTAGCAAGCTCTTGCGCTTTAGCCAAAGCTTCTTTTGGATGCTCTACCGAAATTCCTGAAAGCGAATGTTGTGCGGCTTTTTCCGACAAAATCGAGACCGAAAGAGCTCTGGGGATGTTTGGCTGACAGAAAATGTACTGCGCATCCTGGGGTAAAAGACTTAAAATAGCATCCACATCCTTGTCCCCCACCATACCGATAACCAGCCATAAATTCTGACAAACTTCCTTTTTCAACTGTTTCACGATGGATTCAATCGCGTGGGTGTTGTGTCCGGTATCACATATCACCCTAGGGCGCTCTGAGATTTGCTCCCAACGCCCTCGCAGCTTGGTATTCTTTAGTACGTTAAGCAAACCCTGCATCAAGGCTTCCTCCCTGATGTCCCAACCCAAAGCTCTCAGTTGAACAACCGCCTCATGGACCGTAGCAATATTTTCCTGCTGACAAGCGCCGTTCAAAGCACTGGTGAAAGAATGTTCAACTTTGGAAAAGTAATAACTTGATTTTTTATTTTCTGCTTCTTCCTTCAACACCGACAATACTTCTTCTGTTGTGGGTCCAAAGACCACAGGGACTTCGGCTTTGATGATTCCAGCTTTTTCTCTAGCGATTAACGCAATCGTATCGCCTAAGATATTTTGATGATCCAAAGCTACATTGGTGATCACAGAAAGTTCAGGCTTGATGATGTTGGTGGCATCCAACCGACCTCCCAAACCGGTTTCAATAACAGCTATATCTACTTCACTTTTGGAAAAATGAGCAAAGGCTAATGCGGTGGTCATCTCAAAAAAAGAGGGGCTAATGCCCTTAAAATCCGCTTGGTAATTCCTTACAAAACCTACCACCTCTGCTTCAGAAATCATGATTCCGTTGATTTTGATGCGCTCTCTAAAATCTTTGAGATGTGGAGAGGTATACAAACCTACTTTATAACCTTGTTCTTGTAGTACCGAAGCCAAGAGATGGCATGAAGATCCTTTCCCATTGGTGCCTGCTACATGAATGCATTTGATCTTGTTTTGGGGCTGATGAAGTCGTTCACAAAGAGCTCTGATATTGCTCAGGTCTTCTTTATAGGCAGATTGACCCACACGCTGAAAGGAAGCCAATTGCTGAAACAGCCAATCCAAGGTTTCCTGATAATTCATCTACTGCTTTCTAAAATTGTATATGATAGAGCCAATTTGGGTGGGCATGGCATTCGCATCAGCCAACCAAGTGGTTTTTAGTGCAGCTGATTTGGCTTCTTTCACTAAACATGGTGATGTGTCTGTGGTATTCTTTAAATCGAGCTCAGACTTGTAGGTCTGCCCTTCAGCGTTTACCCATACACGTATAACCACACGACCTGTTTCGTTACAGGCGTAATTGGGTTTGGGTTTTACGATGGCTTGACGATCACCAAGCTCATAACCGTCGGAAAAACTACCTTCTCCACCCACGGCTTCCTGATCCCCCTGCAGGCTCCCGCTTTCGTTACCTTGCGCAGCTTCTACGTCGGTAGTGCCCGAAGATTCCGCTTCGTCGCTTTGAAACAAACTGGATAGTGCTTGTTGGAGTTCATTACTGGCTTGAAGCTTCTTCTCATCTGCTTGAACCGCTTGGGGTTCCTCTATTTGTTTCGTTTCTTCTTCTGCAGAGATGCTGGGTGCATCGTCGAGATCCTGGGTCACAACATCTTCGGAAACATCAAGCTGCACTTCGGATGCTGAAACTTCCGTTTCCAAAATAACTTCTTCGAGGATTTCGGTCAGAATTTCTTGGGTTTGGGTAATTTCTTCTCCCGTACCTTCTTCTGCGTATCCGAATTCAATAGCAATCCCCTCTTCTATTTTTGGATCCATGTATTTCAAGCCGAAGGAATAGAAAGCAAATACAACAAGCAGATGAACTAGAATCGTTACCAGTAATGCTCTGCGTTTGTATGTATTTCGAATTAGGCTCATCGTTTCTGCTGTGTGGCCAAAACAATTTTGAATTTATTTCTATAGGCAATATCCATTACCTCTACAGCGTGTTCTAAAGGAACGGATTTATCAACCCTAAGGATGACTACCTGCTCATCCTGACCGGTCATCTTTTCCATCAGTTGAGCCTCCAGGTATTTGAGCTCTACCATTTCTTTATCGATAAAATACTCGAAATTTTCATTGATAGAAACCGACACGCGCTGCTTTTTAACGGTTTGAGCATTACTCTTGGGTAAAACCAAATCTAGAGCATTCGTGGTTACTAAAGTAGAAGTAAGCATGAAAAAAATGAGCAATAAAAATACAATGTCCGTCATGGAGGACATGCTGAAAGATGCACTTACTTTATTTTTCCTTTTCAGTGCCATGCTTAGTTATTTTCTGAAATGACATCTAAAAATTCTGCGGTTCCTTGATCCATCTTAAAAGTAGCCTTTGTAACCTTGGCAACCAATTGGTTGTAGGCTAGATAAGCAACAATACCGACAATCAATCCGGCTACAGTCGTCGTCATGGCTGTGTAAATACCTTTGGAAAGCATTTCCACATCGATTTGTCCGCCTGCACTAGCCATCTCGTGAAAAGCTAAAATCATTCCGATCACGGTACCTAAAAACCCAATCATGGGAGCGGCACCGGCAATTGTTGCTAAGGATGATAAGTTGTGTTCGAGCTTATAAACTTCTAAATTCCCTTGACGCTCCATAGCATCTTGGATGTTTTTTGAACCTCCCTTGGCGAGAGCTCCTTTAGCGACTATATTGGCAACGGCAGAGGATGACCGATTGCACAAAGCCACCACGGATTCTACTTTTTGGTCGGAAAGATAATCTTTCACTTTGCTCATGAATTGTGGCTCATCTTTTACAGCGCGCTGGATAACTTGAATACGTTCCAAGAAGTAGTAAACCGTCAATATGGAGAGTGCTCCCAAAGTCAACATGATGATTTGGCCACCCAATCCACCGCTGGTGATCAATTCGATTATCGAAAGTGTTTTTTCAACGGGCTCGCTGGTCTGAGCTAAATCAATACCCAAGGAATCAACAGCAATTGGAGCTTGTAAAAGAATTGTTTTCATCAGTAAGTTGTTTGTGCGTTGCTAAAAGAACGCCATTGTGTCAAATAGATTGCATCAAAATATAAGTACCTGCACCAGCAAAGTATCCCAATAAAGCTAACAAAGAAATCTTTTTCAAATACCATACGAAATCAATCTTTTCAAGGCCCATTACTGCCACACCCGATGCGGAACCGATAATTAAGGCACTGCCTCCAGTTCCCGCACAGAATGCTAAAAACTGCCAGAAAACGCCGTCTTGAGAAAAGTTTCCTAGGGTTGTGACTTCATACATTCCCATAGCACCAGCTACCAAAGGAACGTTATCAACAATAGCAGATAACAAGCCAATAACGACGTTAATCGCATAAATATCCCCACCGAACCAAAGATCTAAACGTTCAGCAACTACAGCTAAATGTCCTGCCGTCTGAAGCCCAGCAACTGCGAGTAGTATACCTAGAAAGAACAAGACACTTGCTGTATCGACTTTTCGAAGTACTCCAATGACAGACAATTGTGATTTACCTTCTTTATTTTTACTTCGGTGGATGATTTCTGTAGCAATCCACAACACACCCAAGCTCAACATCATTCCCATGAAAGGAGGAAGGTGCGTGATAGTTTTGAAAACAGGAACGAACAACAAACCTGCGAGTCCTAAAAAGAAAACTAGATTTCGCTCAAAAGGGGTGGTTGGATCTATATAATGCTCTAAGACTTTCGACTTCATGGGTCGAGTCACTTCACCTTTGAGAGTGAAAGTAAGCACCAATAAAGGAACCAACATGGCAACCAAACTCGGAATGATTAGTGTTTTGATGATGGTTAAAGCCGTTAACTGACCGCCTATCCAAAGCATCGTGGTGGTAACGTCGCCAATTGGAGACCAAGCCCCACCCGCATTCGCGGCAATCACCACAAAACCGGCAAAAAACCAACGATCATGCTTATCGTCAATCAACTTTCTCAACAAAGAAATCATGACGATGGATGTGGTCAGATTGTCTAAAGCAGCTGAGAAAAAGAAAGTGAGAATACTAACAACCCACAACAACTTCACTCGGTTTTGGGTTTTAATTTTATCTGTAATGATGGAGAAACCTTCATGTGCATCAATCAACTCAACGATGGTCATTGCCCCCATTAAGAAGAATAAAATACTGGATATTTCACTCAGGTGGTGCAACAGTTCTTCTTCTATAAAATGTTGATCAGCGCCACTGAGCACAAAAAGTGTCCACACCAAAACACCCGTAATTAAGGCCGAACCTGCTTTGTCAATCTTAAGGGGATGTTCTAAAGCTATCGCAAGATAACCGATTACAAAAATGACAATCATTAATATCAACATACGCTGAACGTTTTGAAATTGTAAGTTTAATACACTCATTCTCTTCGCTAACTGCTCCGAAAATTTCGCACAAAGTTAAAAAACTATGGAGTAATTAAAGTAGTTCCCCACATTAATTCACCATATAAAACATACGCTTCTTAAATATCTCTTCTACACACCTTATTAATCGGCATGTATCTTCCCGCTGCTGTGACTCTCAGAACAACCTGTAACACTAGAAAGCACGTTCACTTGCCCCTGATACCTCAACAAACCTAAAAAGGCAAAAGCCATCGCCTCCTTGGACTCTATGAGTAAAGGAGATGACTTAACCCAATGTCCGGGCGCGTAATGATTGAGTCGCTCCAAAAGAAAATTGTGATGGGTTCCTCCGCCAGACATGATGATGGATTTTAAGGAATAGCTCTTCACTACTGAACTCATCTGCACAGCAATGTGTTCCACAAAAGTTCTCATTTGAGATGTTGCAGACAACCCCGAACTTTTCAACAAAGGCAGTATCTGTTTATCTACCCACTCCCATGCAAGAGATTTGGGAAAGGACTTCTGGTAATAATCCAAACCGTTAAGTTGATGAAGCAAGTTTTCATTTAATTCTCCCTGTGAGGCTAAAGCCCCTTTATCGTCATAATCGATTCCAAAAGGAGCGCATAGATGATTCAACACGATGTTTACAGGGCACAGATCAAAAGCTCTTCGCTCCCCATCCAAATCAAAAGAAATGTTTGAAAACCCGCCCAAATTTAAGCATGCGTCGTGGTCAGAAAAAAGCAGTTTATCGACTATTGGTACCAAAGGGGCTCCTTGTCCACCTCGTGCGACATCCTCCGCTCTAAAATCATATACAACAGGTCTGCCTGACATCTCATACAGAGGTTTTGGGTTTCCTATTTGCAGGGTGACTCCTTTTTCGGGCTCGTGGAAAACGGTATGACCGTGAGAGGCAATAAAATCGAGCTCAACCACCTTGTTTTCATCCATAAATTGACGTACTTCTTGTGCCATCAACACACCAAAATCGAGTGACAACTCATTAATGAATATGGAAGACAGAGCGATTGCATTTCTTAAGCGCTCTTTGAAGACAGCATCATAAGGAACTGTTTTAAATTGCAAAATCTCATAAGACCACTGCCCCTGATTCTTGAACCTACAATATGCAATATCTAGACCATCTAATGAGGTTCCAGACATCAAACCGATAACATAATACGCTTTCAAATACCGTTGTTTATTTGCCCTCTAATTTGACTAAAAAAGTGTAAATTAGTGAGAGATTTAATGAAAAATATAATTTTAAAAAAAACAACCGAATGAATTTTGAATTAAGTGAAGAACATCAAATGATTCGCGATGCCGCAAGAGATTTTGCACAAACAGAACTTTTACCGGGCGTTATTGAAAGAGATGAAAATCAATCGTTTCCAAACGAACAAATAAAAAAAATGGGGGATTTAGGCTTCCTGGGCATGATGGTTTCTCCTAAGTATGGAGGAGGAGGTATGGATACAATCTCTTACATTTTAGCCATGGAAGAGCTCTCTAAAGTAGATGCCTCAGCCTCTGTCGTTATGTCTGTCAACAATTCATTGGTGTGTTGGGGTATTGAAAAATATGGAACCGAAGAACAAAAGCAAAAATACCTTCCAAGATTAACTTCAGGAGAAATTATTGGAGCCTTCTGCTTGTCAGAGCCTGAAGCAGGATCTGATGCTACTTCACAAAAAACAACCGCTACTGACAAAGGAGATTACTACCTCGTAAACGGTACTAAAAACTGGATTACAAATGGTAGCACTGCTTCTGTATATATTGTTATCGCACAAACGGATGTCGAAAAAGGGCATCGAGGGATTAATGCCCTCATCATCGAAAAAGACATGAAGGGCTTTGTGGTGGGCCCTAAGGAAAATAAAATGGGGATTCGCGGTTCAGACACCCATTCATTAATGTTTACGGATGTTAAAGTCCCGAAAGAACATCGTATTGGCAAAGATGGTTTTGGGTTTAAATTTGCTATGCAAACCCTTGCGGGTGGTAGAATTGGCATCGCAGCTCAAGCGTTGGGAGTCGCATCTGGGGCTCTTGAACTAGCGCTGCAGTATTCCAAAGAAAGAAAGTCTTTCGGTAAAGCCATCTGTGATCATCAGGCCATTGCTTTTAAATTGGCAGACATGGCTACGGAAATTGAAGCTGCACGTTTGTTATGCTTCAGAGCCGCTTGGCACAAGGATCGTAACTTAGACTACACTGAGTCTGGCGCCATGGCCAAATTATTTTGCGCTGAAAAGGCGATGAGAATTACAACCGAAGCCGTACAAATACACGGAGGCTACGGGTTTGTTAAGGAGTACCACGTAGAAAGGTTGATGCGCGATGCGAAAATTACACAGATTTATGAGGGCACTTCTGAAATTCAGAAAATTGTAATATCCCGCTCCATTCTCAAATAACCCAATTTATGAACAAATGTTCATAAAGTAATGAACAACACTTATTGATGTTCATAAAGTCAAATTACTATTGTTTACAAACACCCCAAATTACTGATAAACAGACCCTCCCCTGTTTGTAAATATGTTCATATTAACATCGCCACTCCTCTCAGACGATTTCCTCCAACAAATTCTCAAAAACCCCTCCAAAAGAACGTTCTAACGCCTTGTTATTAAACAATAAAGCTTACATTTGCGCCTCTCTTCGAGAAAGAGAACTATTAATTAACCGGGTTTCGGACCCTCAAACAATTAACTATGGCAACTAAAATTAGATTGCAACGTTTCGGTAAAAAAGGAAAACCAGTTTACCACATTGTAGCTGCAGATTCTCGCTCTAAACGTGATGGGCGCTACATTGAAAACATTGGACTTTACAATCCAAACACCAACCCTGCAACCATCGATCTAAATCACGACAGAGCTCTTTACTGGGTTCAAGTAGGTGCCGTTCCAACTGACACGGCCAGAACGATTTTATCGTACACTGGGGTGATGGCCAAGAAACACCTTTTAGATGGTGTTAAAAAAGGGGCTCACACGGAAGAAGAAGCTCTAGCGAAATACGAAGCTTGGTTAGAAGGTAAAGCCAAACAAATCGGATCCGTAACAAGCGCTATCGAAAAAACAAAAGCGGATGCTGCTGCCAAAGCATTATCAGCTGAGAAAGAATCTCGCGCAGCTAAAGAAGCTGTTATTCTTGCTAAAAACACACCAGAAGTAGAAGAAACAGAAGAAGCTCCTGCTGCTGAGGAAACTCCAGCCGCTGAAGCTCCTGCTGCTGAAGAGGCTCCTGCTGCTGAGGAAACTCCAGCCGCTGAAGCTCCTGCTGCTGAAGAAGCTGCAGAGTAATGAAACTGAAGGATTGCTACTTCATTGGTCACGTCAGTCGTAAACACGGCTTCAAAGGTGACCTTTTGGTGAAGCTAGACGTTGATGATCCTTCAAAATACAAAAAACTGGAATCAGTCTTCATTGATCGCAAGGGAAGACTGGTTCCTTTTTTTTTAAACTCCTGCAAACTGACCCAGAAAGGCTTTCTACACATTCATGTTGAGGGAGTAGACACAGAGGCTGAGGCTGACAAACTTCAAAAATGCGGACTCTACCTCCCACTTACCTTCCTTCCAGCCATGAAAGGAAACCAATTTTACTACCACGAAATTGAGGGTTTCAAAGCCATCGATAAAAATTATGGCGACGTAGGTATTATTACTGAGGTAGTCAATCAGGCGGTTCAACCACTCTTTGCTATTCAAAACGGACTGAAGGAAGTTCTCATACCTATTGATGACTCTGTTATCGACCAATTGGACCGAGAGAACAAAGTACTTTACTTAAATTGCCCTGAAGGTTTAATCGAAATTTATCTCGAATAGATTCAATTGCCCAAAAATATTGATAAAACCATGGGGAAAAACAAAAAAAAGAAAGACATTACTGGAGTGGTTTATTCCACCAACCAAAAATACGACTACTCGTATGAGGATGAAATGGATGAGGAAACACTTCCTCCCAATGAGCAAGACTTAAGACTTGTTTTAGACCGTAAAAAAGGGGGGAAAGTAGTTACTGCAATCATCGACTTTGTGGGAACCAATGAAGACCTCAAAGCTTTAGGTAAAGAACTAAAAACCTCTTGTGGAGTTGGTGGCACTGTAAAAGAAGGTGAAATTCTCATACAAGGTGACTTTAGAGACAAAGTTTTAAAACTACTGATGGATAAAGGCTACAAAGCAAAAAAGAAAGGGGGCTGAAAAAACAACCCAAACCACTCATTCACCAAACCAATTTAAGGCTCATGAAAAACATTCAGGAAGCTGTAGATTTCATCAAAAACCACAAATACACCTCACCCAAAACGGGCATCATTCTGGGCACAGGGCTGGGAGGATTATTGGAGAAATGCCAAATAGAACTAAGCATCCCCTACACAGAAATCCCACATTTTCCGGAATCAACCGTGGAATCTCATCAGGGAAAACTAATCTTCGCTCAAATTGAAAACAAACCCGTAGTCATCATGCAAGGCCGTTTTCACTATTATGAGGGGTACGACGCCAAAGAAATCACCTTCCCGGTTCGTGTTTTAAAAGAACTTGGTATTCAAAACCTCCTGATTTCAAATGCTTCCGGAGCGCTAAACCCCAACTACAAAAAAGGTGACTTAGTCATTGTAAACGACCACATCAATTTATTGTTTGACAACCCACTTCGAGGAAGAAATATTAACGAACATGGACCTAGGTTTACTGATATGTGTGACCCATATGACCAAAATCTCCGCGACTTACTGTGGAAGTGTTCCGAGCGAATAAACAGAACCGTTCACTCAGGCGTATATGCCGCTTGGCAAGGCCCTTCACTTGAAACTAGAGCTGAATACCGAATGTTGAAAATTATAGGAGCTGACCTGGTCGGGATGTCAACCGTTCCTGAGGTTATTGTTGCCAACCACATGAACTTACCTTGTGCAGTCGTATCAGTTCTTACGGATGAGTGTGATCCAGAACACCTAAAACCTGTATCTATAGAAGAGATTATAACGACGGCAAAAAAAGCAGAACCTCAACTTACGCGTTTATTCACCATGCTTATCGCTGAACTATAAGTCGCTTAAAAAAGCTAAAGTATCAACCCCGTCAGCATAATCATTTACACCGGGACTTTGTGCCTGACCCAAATTAAAAGAATTTGGAAAATCAATCGAAGAGACAATACACTGTATAGATTCTGATTTGGAAATCAAATCCTTTTTAAGGACTTCTAGGTTGTTGTACGTCTCATAATGAAGCATGGATATAGGCGAAGAAACAGCAGTATCTTCTTTGAGTAACAAAAAACCATTTTCTAACATATCGTGCCCCCCCATTAAATAAAGAGCTCGATGGTAATCAAAATTATTAGCGTACTTTTTGTTATCAACCACATACTTGTAATCAAATAATGCTTCGAAAAATAGCTCAAAACGGTACCCATCAGGCACGTAAACTTTAGAAACATTTCGACACCCCAAACCGAAGTAGGCGAAAATATCGTCTCCAAGTGCTGCCAGATCTTCTTTGGATTCGTCGCCTGTTAGAACGGCTACAGAATTTCTGTTTTTTCGAATTAAATGAGGGTAGCTTGAGAAGTAGTGATCAAAATAACGAGCGGAATTATCAGAACCTGTTGCAATAACCGCATCAAAATCTTTTAAAACTCCCTCTGTAAACTCTACTCGCTCCTCAAAACTCGAGTCCAAGTGAATAAGCACCTTGGTCATTAAGGGTAAAAACAACTTGTCCTCTTTAGACAGCTTGATCAGCATGTGATTTCCGCTGATCAATCCACAAACATAATCATGAAAACCAACCAACGGAATATTCCCCGCCATAATAATGGCTATTTTTTTCGGCACTGGATTCCACTTATATTCAAACGACCAAGTACTCAAAGTATCCTCCTTCAACCATTTAGAAAGCGCAAATATTGACCTACGAACAGACCGTTCTTCAAACCATCCGTTGTAAATTTTTGCAGAAGTAATAGTTGTTTGAAACTCGTCGTAAAACAAATCGTTCAAATCTGTATTATCCCTAGGAGAATCCGGAAACTGAAACTGATTCATAAACTTTCCTAAACAACTTAAAGCTTGTATGATTTTTTGGCGATTCATCCGCAATGTTTTTTCTATCTTTGTTTCGCAAACATACAAATCTTTAAAACAAGAAAGACAATGGCAATTATAATCACCGACGAATGCATCAATTGTGGAGCATGTGAAGCTGAATGCCCAAATACAGCTATTTATGAAGGCGGAGTGGAGTGGTCGTTTGCTGAAGGGACTGAACTTTCAGGTCAAGTCAATTCCAAAACAGGTATTTCTGCTGATGCTGATGATGAACTGGAACCTGTTTCTTACGACTTCTATTACATCGCTACAGACAAATGCACAGAGTGTAAAGGATTCCATGAAGAACCTCAGTGTGCTGCAGTATGCCCTGTAGAATGTTGTGTGCCGGATGAAGATCACGTAGAGACCGAGGAAGAATTACTTGCTAAAAAAGCAATATTACATTGTGAATAAAACCTTCAAATATTTATTATTTGTAGTTCTTACTATTTCATACACTAGTCAGGCGCAAAACGGAAATGATTTCATCTTTTTCGAAGCCCGACTACAGACCCTAGCCAACAACATTTTAACCGCTGCTTCCGATTCTCTTAAAGAAGAAGCAAACCGGTTACTCATCGAAGATGTTGAAGAAGTCCTTTTAATTAAGGGTAGTTTTCACTACAACTTTGAAAATATTGATAATCTGAGTATTCTGGCCGCTCCTGACAAATCTTTCAAACTATTTAACTGGGTCATGCCCAAGGAAAATGGTTCTTTTGACTATTTTGCTTACCTACAATTTTACAACAAGCGATCTAAAGAGCTTCAGTTCATAAACCTCAAAGACGTGTCTGCTCACATGGACGATGAGCAACTCAAAATCCTTAAAGACGGGGAATGGTTTGGGGCTTTATATTCCGAGATCATCCACAACTCATTCAACAAAAAGGATTACTACACCCTGGTTGGCTGGGATGGCAACAATGAATTTACTACCAAAAGAATCATTGAAATCCTCCACTTCAAGGAAGACAAAAGCCCTGTTTTCGGGGCGCCTATAATCAAAATGAATGATGGCACTCGCTCACGAATGGTTATGGAGTATGCCAAAAAAACCAGCACAAACATATCCTATAATGAAGACAGTGAGTACATTGTTTTCGACCAACTAGAACCCATGGAGGGGGCAGAAAAAGGAATGTATGAGTTCTACGTACCCAACTTAAGCTACGATGGCCTTACGTTCAAAAACGGAAAGTGGAGATTGGTACAGAACATTCCTGCATACAACGATAAAAAACGGAATCGCAGGCGATTAAAAAATATCGAGAGAGGTCTTCAAGCACCTTAAGAAAATACACACTACGCCTACCCACAAAAGAACCTAAAGTTATTCAACACCCCTTTTTTTCGAGCGAGATAACCTTCATTCATTCAACCTAACAAGGCATATATTGCTTTAATGTGAAGCGTTGAAAAAATATTAATAATAACCACTCAAAACCTTTTTCATATCCTTGAAATAGTCGAATTTTGCTTTTTTATTCACTAAGTCAAACTGACTCATTTTAAAAATGAAAAAACACAACTTCAGTGCCGGTCCTTGCGTACTTCCGCAAGAGGTTCTTGAACAAGCTTCACAAGCTGTACTAAACTTCAACAACCTAGACCTTTCCTTAATTGAAATCTCCCATCGAAGTAAAGACTTCATTGCGGTTATGGACAAAGCACAAGCTTTGGCAAAAGAACTACTTGATGTGCCCGAAGGGTATTCTGTTTTGTTCCTCCAAGGAGGTGCAAGTACGCAGTTCTTAATGACCGTAATGAACCTGCTCAAAAAAGACGGAAAGGGAGCTTATATTAGTACAGGAAGCTGGTCTAAAAAAGCCATTACGGAAGGTAAGAAGTTTGGAGCTATTGATGTTATCGCAAGCTCTGAAGACAAAAACTTCAACTACATCCCTAAAGACTATTCCTGTCCTGAAGATGCAGACTACCTCCACTTCACATCAAACAACACCATATTTGGTACTCAATTCCATGAGTTTCCGGAAGTTTCTGAAGGTACTGTATTAGCCTCTGACATGTCTTCTGACATCTTCTCAAGAAAAATTGATGTTTCAAAATTCGGGTTGATATATGCCGGGGCGCAGAAAAACATGGGACCAGCAGGAACCACTTTGGTTATTGTGAAAGACGAAATTTTAAACCAGACGGGTAGAGACATCCCTACCATGCTGAATTACAAAACTCACATCTCTAAGGAGTCTATGTTCAATACACCTCCCGTATTTGCGGTGTATGTTTCAATGTTAACCCTCGATTGGCTCAAGAAAAATGGCGGGGTTGAGGCTATTGAAAAAGTGAATACCGCAAAAGCTGAATTACTTTATGCAGAAATAGACAGAAACCCTCTATTCGAAGGAGTTGCAGCTGTTGAAGACCGATCAAAAATGAACGTAACATTCGTTCTGACAGATGACAGCAAACAAGAAGCTTTTGACAAATTATGGAATAACGCTGGAGTAAGTGGTTTGAAAGGCCACCGATCTGTAGGCGGTTACCGTGCCTCTATCTACAACGCACTTCCTTTAGAAAGTGTTCAAGTGTTGGTAAATACAATGAAAGAACTAGAAAAACTCTCCTAACATGGCCCCCGAATTAAAAGAACTCTATGATGAAGATGGTAATCACATCAGCCCCCAACTCGGCGGTGATGTGAAAAATTACCTCATTGATATTGACGGTACAATTACCGAAGATGTACCCAATGAAGAACCTGAAAGAATGGTTACTTGCGAACCATGGGAAGATGCTCGAACCATCATCAATCAGTGGTATGATGAGGGACACATCATCACTTTCTTTACATCAAGAACAAGCGACACCAGAGAAGTGACCCTAGCTTGGCTAGACAAACACGAATTCAAGTACCACGGATTGTTAATGAATAAACCTCGTGGTGGAAATTACCACTGGATTGACAACCACATTGTTCGTGCTACACGATTCAAAACAAAGTGGACTCCTTTGGTTAAGAAAAGTAATGTTATTGAAGTTTTTGACAACGATTTAGACGAATAAGATGAAAATACTAGCTAACGACGGAATTGCAAAAAGTGGAATCGATGCATTAGAAGCATCTGGATTCGAAGTTATCACAGACACCGTAGCTCAAGAAGCATTGATTGACTACATCAACGAAAATAATGTAGTCGGACTCTTAGTTCGTTCTGCAACGAAAGTACGAAAAGACATCATTGACTCTTGTGCAAACTTAAAACTCATCGGTCGTGGTGGCGTTGGTATGGATAATATCGATGTGGACTACGCTCGAGAAAAAGGATTACACGTCATCAACACACCTGCTGCAAGTTCTGCATCAGTTGCTGAATTGGTATTCGCTCACCTTTTCGGAATGGTTCGCTTCTTATTTGACGCCAACAGAAGTATGCCTTTGGACGGTGACTCTAAGTTTAAACAGCTTAAGAAAAGCTACGGCGCAGGTATCGAACTACGTGGAAAAAAGATGGGAATCATCGGGTTTGGACGTATCGGTAGAGCCGTTGCAAAAGTTGCACTAGGTCAAGGAATGGAGGTGATTGCTCACGATCCTTTCTGCGAAAGTGCTGACATTGAATTGGACTTTTATGACGGTCAAAAGGTAAACTTCAACATCAAGACGGTTGCTATTGAAGACGTATACAAAAATGCTGACTTCATCACTTTACATGTTCCTTACCAGGGTAAACCACTCATCAACAAAAAGGAAATTGAAATGATGAAAGATCAAGTAGGCATTGTAAATGCTGCACGTGGTGGGGTTGTTAACGAAACGGACCTTTTAGAAGCTTTGTCCAGCGGAAAAGTACGCTTTGCTGGACTAGACGTTTTCGAAAACGAACCAAAACCAGACATGAAAGTTCTAATGGCACCTCAGGTATCGCTTAGCCCACACATTGGTGCTGCGACTCTTGAAGCTCAAGACCGAATCGGTACTGAGTTGGCCGAACAGATTGAAAGTCTTTTAAAATAAAAAAAGCCCCGGTTCGGGGCTTTTTAATTGACACTAGCCTGTAATAATCCTATTTTCACAAGAATTTAAGCAATCAAAATAGTCTGCCCATGATTTCATTCTTTAAGGGAGCAAACCAAGTTTTTGCCGTAGCCACTAAAGAAACTATTAGCCCGGAAAATACGGAGAAACTCCAGTGGCTATTCGGAGATGCCCTACCCATAGACACTGCAATGGTTGAAGGTTCATTTGTAGGCCCTAGAAAGGAAATGATTACACCCTGGAGTACCAATGCTGTGGAGATTACTCAAAACATGGGAATCGATGTCATCCATCGTATAGAAGAGTATTTTGCTTTTGATGAGCAAGCAGGATTCGACCCAATGTTGCAGGTGAAATACAAAGGTCTTGATCAGGAGATCTTTACGGTTGACGCAAGGCCTGAAGAGATTATTCATATTGAGGACATCGCTGCTTATAATGAACAGGAAGGATTAGCTTTAAATCAGGAAGAAGTAGATTACTTAAACAGCATAAGTGATGAGATCGGCAGAAAGTTAACAGATTCTGAAGTCTTCGGATTCTCTCAGATAAACTCTGAGCACTGTCGCCACAAAATATTTAACGGGACTTTCATCATCGACGGTGAAGAACAAGAAACAAGCCTCTTCAAGTTAATTAAGAAGACTTCCGAAATGAACGGAGGAAACCTCGTTTCTGCCTACAAAGACAATGTTGCTTTTGTAAAAGGACCTAAAATTGAATTGTTCGCTCCCAAACGTCAAGACATCGCCGATTACTACCACACCAAAGAAGTACAAGCTGTATTATCGCTAAAAGCGGAAACACACAACTTCCCGACAACAGTAGAACCTTTTAACGGAGCTGCAACAGGTTCTGGAGGTGAGATTAGAGACCGTCTGGCAGGTGGTAAAGGTAGTTTACCTTTAGCAGGAACTGCCGTTTACATGACTTCTTACTCTCGTTTGGAAGAAGAACGAAGTTGGGAAGCAGGTATGAAGGAACGCCCTTGGTTGTATCAGACGCCTATGGATATTTTAATAAAAGCATCGAATGGTGCTTCTGACTTCGGGAACAAATTCGGTCAGCCCTTAATTTCGGGTTCGGTTTTGACTTTTGAACACGAAGAAAACAATAAACAACTTGGTTTCGATAAGGTGATCATGTTGGCCGGTGGTATCGGATGGGGGAAACATGAGGATGCCCTTAAAGATGTACCTAATAAAGGTGACCGCGTCGTAATTTTAGGAGGTGACAATTACCGTATTGGTATGGGAGGTTCTTCGGTATCTTCTGTGGATACCGGTGAATTGGATAACGCCATCGAATTGAATGCCATTCAGCGGTCCAACCCTGAGATGCAAAAGCGTGCTGCCAATGCCATCAGAGCCATGGTAGAAAGTGATGAAAATCCAATTGTTTCCATTCACGACCACGGTGCCGGTGGACACCTAAACTGCCTGTCGGAATTGGTGGAAGAAACAGGTGGAAAAATAGATCTGGATGCGCTTCCTGTAGGAGACCCTACCCTATCGGCAAAAGAGATCGTTGGTAACGAATCTCAGGAACGTATGGGGTTGGTAATCAATGAAAAACACCTCGAAGAGCTTCGTAAGATCTCCGAGCGTGAAAGAGCACCTTTCTACAATGTAGGTGAGATTACCAGCGACATGAATTTCTCTTTTGAGTCAAGTAAAGACGGTCGTAAACCTATCGATATGAAGTTGAATCACTACTTTGGTTCTTCTCCAAAAACGATCATGACAGACTCCAGAGAAGAAGCAAAATTCTCCAAATTAGACTATACACAAGACAAGCTCCTTGAATACATCACTTCAGTACTTCAATTGGAAGCCGTAGCATGTAAAGACTGGTTAACCAATAAAGTTGACCGTTGTGTATCAGGTAAGGTTGCCAAACAACAAAATACAGGCCCTTTACACATCCCACTAAACAATTGTGGTGTGATGGCCTTAGATTACAAAGGTCAATTGGGTATTGCTACTTCCGTAGGACACGCTCCTGTAAGTGCATTGATCGATCCTGTTGCCGGTTCGCGCAATTCTATTGCCGAGGCCTTAACAAACATTGTCTTCGCTCCTATTACCGATAACTTAAACGGAGTTTCATTAAGTGCCAACTGGATGTGGCCGTGCAGAAATGAAGGAGAAGATGCACGTTTGTATGATGCCGTAAAAGGAATCAGTGACTTCGCCATTTCTTTAGGGATCAACGTTCCTACGGGGAAGGATAGTTTGTCGATGACGCAAAAGTACAAAGACGGAAACAAAGTGGTTTCTCCGGGTACGGTAATCATTTCTGCAGTTGGCGAATGCAGCAACATCAATCAAGTGGTGAGCCCTGTCTTAAAGAAAAAGGAGAATGCGCCCATCATATACATCAATTTATCACAAGATGACTTTAAGTTAGGTGGTAGTTCATTTGCTCAAATAAATAACAAAGTAGGTTCTGAAACGCCAACCATTCAAGATGCTGAATTCTTTAAAAATGGCTTCAATGCGATTCAGAAATTGATCAAGTCTGACCTGGTTGAGGCCGGACACGATATTTCTGCAGGTGGTTTAATTACCGCTTTATTAGAACTCTGTTTTGCGGATGTAAACCTCGGTGCAGACATTGATCTATCAAGCTTAAACGAACAAGACATCGTTAAAGTATTATTCGCCGAAAACGCAGGTGTTTTACTTCAGGTAAATGACATCGCCAAGGCGGATGCTATTTTAGCAGAGATGAATATTGCTTACCACACCATTGGTCATGCTACCAATGCTTCTGAATTAAGTATTACCAATAAGTATACAAACTTCAACTTAAGCGTTAGTGATTTAAGAGATGTATGGTACAAGACATCGTACTTGTTAGACCGCAAGCAAAGTGGTGAAGAAAAAGCACTTGAGCGCTACAACAACTACAAGCACATGCCTTTGGAATTCAACTTCCCTACAGGTTTTATCGGGCAGTTGGCAGCCATGGGATTAGATCCGAACAGAAAAACGGCTAGTGGATTAAAAGCAGCCATCATACGTGAAAAGGGCTCAAACTCTGAACGTGAAATGGCTTACGCACTTTACTTGGCCGGTTTTGATGTTAAAGACATTCACATGACCGACTTAATGAGTGGTCGTGAAGATTTAAGTGATGTAAACTTCATTGCGGCCGTTGGTGGATTCTCTAATTCTGATGTTTTAGGTTCTGCGAAAGGCTGGGCCGGATCCTTTAAGTACAACGAAAATGCACGTTCCGCTCTGAAGAACTTCTTCGAAAGAGAAGATACACTTTCACTGGGTATCTGTAACGGTTGTCAATTATTTGTGGAACTGGGGATGATCAATCCAGATCATGAAGAAAAACCAACAATGCTTCACAACGACTCTCACAAATTTGAGTCTGGTTTTGTGAATGTAGATATCCCTGAAAACAACTCCGTAATGTTTAAGAGTTTATCGGGATCTAAACTGGGCGTATGGGTAGCTCACGGAGAAGGGAAATTCAATTTACCTTACCACGAAGATCAATATCAGATCGTATCGAAGTACAGCTACAAGAACTACCCTGCAAACCCAAATGGGTCTGACTTTAACACGGCAGCAATCACTTCAAAAGACGGTCGTCACTTAGTGATGATGCCTCACCCGGAAAGATCTATCTTTCCTTGGAACTGGGCGCACTACCCGGAAAATGAAAACGAAGTTTCTCCATGGATTGAAGCTTTTGTTAATGCACGCAACTGGGTTACTGAAAAAACCAAACAATAGCTTAATCAAAAAAAGCCCTCGCTATTGCGAGGGCTTTTTTTGATTCTTCTAATTGTTCAACTTACTCAGGTGATAGACGTATTGGTACTCCTCATATGCATACAAGTTTGTTGAATCTGCATAAGGCCTCAAATCTTTGACGAAAAAGACAAAAGAGTTATATGTCAATTCGCTTACGTTATACTTTATAATGGTATCTGTACCCATTAAAGTGAATTTATTATTCTCGTACTCCCAATTGAACATCTTAGTTTCAGATTGAAGATCCAACCATGTCAAGGTTGTTCGAGAAATATCTAAAACTTCAAATTGCTTTTGATGATCTACGGTAGTTGTTACACGACTGTCAACAACTTTATCGAGGATGTCGTCTTGATCAAGGTGATCAAGATGACCAAGCTCGTGCGTAGTAGCTGTTTGTACCACTTCCCATGAGCCTATTATTGAGGGTGAATTGTTGGTGACCTCATCTTTTTTACACGATGTGAAACCTAATAGTAAAATCGATAGAGAAAAAAATAGTACTCTCATTTTAAGTGTGTTAAATTCGTAATAATGATTCTGTTTGGTGAGCTCAAATGTAGAGCAATTATATAAAATATCAATAAAATTAAAATATATAAAATGGAAATTATCCTGATAAATTTTACTTAAGGTTTGAGGACTCCTTATCTTCTAACTCACTCCTTAACTGCCCTTCCGTACTAGCTATTACTGTAGCAACGGTAGCATCACCCGTTACATTAACAACCGTACGAAGCATGTCAAGAATTCGATCAACCGCAAAAATCAAAGCCACACCTTCTGGGTCTATGCCAACAGATCCCAAAACAATCACGAGCATCACTAAACCTGCTCCGGGAACAGCGGCAGCTCCTACTGAAGCTAGTGTAGCTGTTAAAACGATGGTTAATTGTTGAGTCAAATCCAAATCGATCCCAAAGGCTTGTGCTATGAAAACAGCGGCAACCGCCTGGTACAAACTTGTTCCATCCATATTAATCGTAGCCCCTAGAGGTAACACAAATGAACTAACTTCTTTAGAAACACCTAAATGTTCCTCGCAACGCTCCATCGTAACCGGAAGTGTTGCAGCACTAGAACTTGTAGAAAATGCTAACAGCTGAGCCGGCATTATTCCTCTGAAAAAATTCAGATAACTCATTTTAGTAAATAGTTTCAAAATCAAAGGATATATCAGCAAAATCATAATCAACAAGCCAGTAATAACGGCTGTAGAATATAAGCCTAATGCAGAGAACAACTCAATGACATTATGAACATCTCCATCGGAAAAATCAACCATCAGCGATGCTAACAGCGCAAAAACACCGTAAGGTGCCAATTTCATAATCAGATCGACAATCTGGAGAATAATTTCATTCACACCATCAAAAAAACCTCTGACATAATGTGTTTTCTCATCTGGAAGGATAATCATAGCCACTCCAAAGAGTAAAGCGAAAAAGATAACCTGTAACATATTCTTGTTACTGGTACTCGCATGTATGATATTTTGGGGTACTATATCGACCAAAAACTGAAGAGGCCCTTGATTGTTTACCTGAGCGGCGGCCGACATTTTTGCTTCAGTTTTAGATGCATATTTCTCCTTAAACTCAATGCGTTTCGCTTCAGAAAAATACGTTCCGGGTTGAAGCGTATTGACAATCAAAAGACCGGTTGATACGGCCAAAATTGTAGAAACAAGATAAAGAGCTATGGTTCTGGAACCTATTCTAGAAAGCCTCGAAATATCGCTCAGGCTGGTTACCCCTTTAATCAAGGATGCAAAAACTAAGGGAACTGCAATTAGTTTTAAGAGGTTGATGAATATCGTTCCAAAAGGCTTAATCCAATGGGTGGTAAATTCATCCCAACTTAGAACAATAGCAAACAAACCGAAAGCAACACCCAAAATCATTCCAAAAATGATTTTCCAGTGCAGTGGAATGTGCTTGTTAAACATTAAAGTTTTGTGCTTTTATTCCTAAGGTAATGATCTAAAAGGACCATAGCCGACATCGCTTCTACAATAGCTACCGCTCTTGGAACGACACAAGGATCGTGTCGTCCTTTTCCTTTTACAACAACTTCTTCACCTTTATCGTTAAGAGACATTTGGTCTTGCATGATCGTGGCTACTGGCTTAAAAGCTACTTTAAAATAAATCGTCTCTCCATTGGAAATCCCACCTTGTATTCCTCCAGAATGATTCGATTTCGTTTTCACTCCTTCATCCGTTGTAATGAATAAATCATTGACTTCGGAACCTCTACGTTTGCACATTTCAAATCCACCACCGTATTCAAAACCTTTGACAGCATTGATACCCATCATTGCCTTAGCTAAATCTGCATGTAGTTTATCGAAAACCGGCTCTCCCAATCCAACAGGTACATTGAATGCTAAGCCTGTTATAACACCTCCTACGGTATCTCCTTGTTTTCTTATGAAATCGATGTGTGATATCATTTCTTCTGCCTTAGCTTCATCAGGACATCTTACTATGTTATCGTCAATTTTAGAAACGTCCACTTGACTGAAGTGAACATCCATATCAATTTCACCTACCGAAGAAACATAAGCATGAGTTTCTACATCCAAGGCCTTTAAAATTTGTTTAGCAATGGCTCCTGCAACGACACGTGCAATCGTTTCGCGAGCAGAAGACCTTCCGCCTCCCCTGTAGTCGCGGATCCCATATTTCACATCGTATGCATAATCGGCATGAGAGGGTCGGTATGAATCTTTGATATGAGAATAATCTTTCGACTTGGGGTCGCTGTTCATTATTTCAAATGAAATAGGAGTCCCCAGAGTTTTTCCCTCAAAAATACCGGATAAAAAAACGGCTCGATCAGCCTCTTTACGCTGAGTCGTAATCTTTGACTGACCAGGTTTTCTGCGATCCAACTCTAACTGAATTGCATCGAAATCAATAGAAATACCCGCTGGACAACCATCAATGATACCACCAATAGCCTTACCGTGTGACTCTCCAAAACTAGTTAAACGAAAAATTTCTCCGAAGGAATTTGAACCCATGTGAATAGAATATAGTTATCATGCTAAATCGAACGCAAATTACTAAATAATATACAAGCGATATAATAGATTGATTTGTATTTTAAAAGATCCTAGTAAGAATTAAACAAGAATCGATTGAATAGTACCAAACCATACACAAACACTAGGATGATTCGTTATAATACCATCGAAAAAATGAGCTTTTGATAAAAACTGATGAGGCAAAATGAATCCCTTAACAAATCCTTAACAGCATCGACTTCACTAATCTTTTGGCAGTTGATTAGATTCTATTAGATTTGTACTAAGAATAACAAAAACAACTACGATGAACAAAATAATTCTAGCAACTGTATTTGCATTTATAGGGACTTTCTCTATTCAAGCACAAGAAATTTCATTTGAAAAAGAGATTCACGATTTCGGAACTTTCGACCAGTATGGAGATGGAGCTTACGAATTTACATTCACAAACAATGGCATTGCTCCATTGATTATTTCTAACGCCAAGGGAAGCTGTGGATGTACCGTTCCTGTTTGGCCAAAAGAACCAATTGCACCCGGTCAAAGTAATGTCATCAAAGTAAAATACGATACCAAAAGAATTGGTGCCTTTAATAAGAGTATAACCATTTCATCCAACGCTGCAACTGCACCTACGAAAGTCATCCGAATTAAAGGAAAAACACTTGCAGTAGCTGAAGAAACATCTCCTGTGAAAACTCCCGCTGGTAGCTCACCTACCGCAGAATAATAGAATACAATAAATAGATTGCATTAAAAATTTGCAAAAAAAGTCTCATGTAATAAATGTGTGAGACTTTTTTTTAATTGATAATTAAACCCAAAATAATGCCACGAATTTCCAAAAGGGGACTTCGCATGCCTGAATCGCCAATTCGTAAATTGACACCTTTTGCTGAAGACGCAAAAAAGAAAGGCATTGAAGTCATCCACTTAAATATTGGGCAACCGGACATAAAGACTCCGAAAATTGCCCTCGATGCCATTAGAAATTTCCAGCCTAGTGTTGTGGAATACAGTCACACCGCTGGAAACCTTTCTTTCAGAAAAGGTCTTTCTGAATATTACCAAAAAATTGGTGTTTCTATTGATGCCAAAAACATTCTGGTTACCACAGGGGGTTCTGAGGCTATTACTATGGCTTTAAATAGCGTAATGGATGAGGGTGATGAGGTGATCATTTCTGAGCCATTCTATGCAAATTATAACGGATTTTTAGCTTCTGCTGGAATTACAGTTAAAGCCGTTACATCTCATATAGAAAATGGATTTGCTCTACCCGAAATATCCGAATTCGAAAAGCTAATCACACCGAAAACAAAAGCAATTCTGATTTGCAACCCAGGAAACCCCTCGGGACACCTTCACACAAAAGAAGAGTTAGATGCGCTAAAAGAAATCGTCCTTAAACACGACTTATACCTAATTTCAGATGAGGTGTATAGAGAGTTTACCTACGATGATGAAAAACATATTTCAGTTCTTGAAATCGATGGAATAGATCAACACACCGTTCTCATAGATTCTATTTCTAAACGCTACAGCATGTGTGGTGCTCGTATTGGTTTTTTGGTAAGTAGAAATACAGATTTACTAGAAACTGTATTAAAGTTTTCTCAGGCAAGACTAAGCCCTCCTACATTCGGGCAAGTTGCTGGAGAAGCTGCATTAAAAACCTCTGATTCGTATTTCAAAGAAGTTGTTAGCGAATATGTAGACCGAAGAAATACCCTGGTCGAGGGTTTATGCAAAATAGAGGGCGTTATTTGCCCAAAACCATCCGGAGCATTTTACTGCATTGCTCAACTCCCAATAGATGATGCAGAAAAATTTGCGCAATGGCTGCTGGAAGACTTTAGTTGGAATAATAAAACCATTATGGTAGCCCCTGCACAAGGATTCTATGCAACACCTGGTTTAGGGAAACAACAAATTAGATTTGCCTATGTTCTCCAGACATCAGCCCTAAAAGATGCTCTCAGAATATTGGAAGAAGCCCTGAAAATATACCCAGGAAAAACAATCGACTAGAGTACTCAGGGCACAAGAAAACTCCCCCCACTAATTATTCCTCTTAGAATTTCAAAGCTTTGAGAGTCCCCATTAGCTTCAAATGCGTCATTGGATACACCCCCCGTATAAAACGAGTATATTCGTACTACAATTGGGAAAAGGAGAAATGATGAGTCAAAAAAAAGAAAAAGCACTAGAAATATCCACGATTCTAGAAAAGCTATACCCTGAAACGCCGATACCCCTTGATCATAAGGATTCTTACACGCTACTTATTGCTGTATTACTTTCAGCACAATGTACAGATGCAAGAGTGAATACAATAACACCGTTGCTATTTTCGAAAGCCGACAATCCTTATGATATGATTAAGTTATCCGTTGAGGAAATAAGAAGTATCATCAAACCCTGTGGCCTATCGCCTAGAAAGTCGAGGGCTATCTTTGAACTCTCTGAAATACTCATAAAAAAGCATCAGGGCGAAGTACCCGAAAGCTTTGAATATTTAGAGGAACTTCCTGGTGTTGGACATAAAACAGCATCTGTTGTAATGGCTCAAGCTTTTGGAGTACCAGCGTTCCCTGTAGATACTCACATTCACAGACTGGCATACCGATGGAAATTAACCAACGGTAAAAATGTGGATCAAACCGAAAAAGATCTGAAACGTTTATATCCGAAAGAACTTTGGAATAAACTGCATCTACAAATCATTTTTTTCGGGAGAGAATATTGCCCAGCAAGAGGTCATAAACCCGAATCATGCCCTATATGCTCCAAATTTGGACGAAAAACTCTGTTTAAATAATCACAAACATACAAGGTGTGATCATGAAGACTATTGTATGTTAAATCATTATAAAAAAAAGAGCCCCGATACTATCGGGGCTCTTTTTTTTAAGCTTCAGCTTTAGGTCCTCCAAAAGTAAGAGGTACTTGTTGTTGTTTACCAACATCTTTAATCTCTCCGAAGTGAGATTCGTACTTCTTAACATTATCAGCCAATGCGCCAAGCAATCGCTTGGCATGCTGTGGAGTTAATATGACTCTCGACTTAACCTTTGCTTTAGGCATACCAGGCATCATCGAGACAAAATCAACAACAAATTCTGTTGGCGAATGGTTCACAACGGCTAAGTTGGAATAAACGCCTTGAGCTAACTCCTCTGGAAGCTCAATACTTACTTGTTTGTTGTCTTTTTTATCAGCCATTATTCTTCAATGATTAAAACTTCTTCTTCAACTGAAGGTTTTGAAGTGTTTAACATACTGTCTAACTCCACCTTATTTCCTACAACTAAATTGTTGTACTTCTTAAGACCAGTACCTGCAGGAATCTTATGACCAACAATAACGTTTTCTTTAAGTCCGTCAAGCATGTCAACTTTACCGTTAACCGCTGCTTCATTAAGTACTTTGGTTGTTTCCTGGAAAGATGCTGCTGATAAGAAACTCTTCGTTTGAAGTGACGCTCTTGTAATCCCTTGCAGGACCGAAGTAGACGTTGCAGGAACTGCATCTCTAGCTTCAACAAGTTTCATGTCCTTACGCTTCAGTAATGAATTTTCATCTCTTAGCTTACGAACAGGTATGATTTGTCCAGCTTTGAAATTCTCAGAATCACCTGGATCAACCACATACATTTTTCCAAAGATCCAATCGTTCTCTTCTAGGAAATCATTCTTGTGTACAAGATTATTCTCTAAGAAACGTGTATCTCCAGCGTCGTTAATTTGAACCTTACGCATCATTTGACGCACCACTACCTCGAAGTGCTTGTCATTAATTTTCACACCCTGTAGACGGTACACCTCTTGCATTTCATTCACCAAATATTGCTGAACAGCTGTTGGCCCTTTAATTGCTAAAATTGTCTTAGGCGTAATTGCACCATCAGAAAGTGATGTTCCAGCTTTTACAAAGTCATTTTCTTGTACCAGAATTTGCTTGGAAAGAGATACCAAATACTTCTTCACCTCACCGGTTCTAGATTCGATAATAACTTCACGGTTACCACGCTTGATTTTACCGTAAGAGACAATACCATCAATGGCAGCTACAACAGCCGGATTAGAAGGGTTACGTGCCTCAAACAATTCTGTTACACGAGGTAGACCACCGGTAATATCACCTGCTTTCGCAGTCTTACGTGGAAGCTTAGCGATAATACTTCCTGGGTTTAACTTATCTCCTTCTTTAACAATGATGTGTGCACCTACCGGAAGGTTGTATGATTTTGCTTCACCTTTTTTCCCTGTTGACTTAACAAGGATGGTAGGAATCATTTTCTTGTCTCTAGTTTCAGAAATTACTTTTTCTTGGAAACCTGTTTGTTCATCAATCTCAACACGATACGTAATACCTTGAGCTAAATTTTCAAACTCAACTTTACCTGTTGTTTCAGATAAGATTACGGCATTGTATGGATCCCATTCACAAATTGCATCTCCTTTCTTTAGCTTATCTCCGTCTTTAGCAAACATCGTAGCACCGTAAGGGATGTTATTTGTTGCTAAGGTGATTCCTGATTTAGGATCAACCAATTTCATTTCTGCTGTACGTCCAATAACAATAATAGAATCTTTACCATCGGAATCAGGCCCTGTAACGGTTCTCAATTCCTCGATTTCTAATACCCCATCAAATTTAGCTTTAAGGGTTGATTCTTCAGCAGTATTCGAAGCTGTACCCCCAACGTGGAAAGTACGAAGTGTCAACTGTGTACCTGGTTCTCCAATCGACTGAGCGGCAACAACACCAACGGCATCACCTTCCCCAGCCATACGATTGGTTGAGAGGTTTCTACCATAACATTTTGCACAAATCCCTCGTTTGGTTTCACAGGTCAGTGCAGAACGAATTTCAACCATCTCTATAGGAGAGCCCTCAATGTTACTTGCAATCTCTTCAGTGATCTCTTCACCGGAACCAACGAGTAAGTCACCATTCAATGGATTGATAACATCATGAAGTGATGTTCTACCTGTGATACGTTCAGCTAGAGTCTCTACAATGTCCTCATTTTTCTTAAGAGCAACACCTTGTAAACCACGAAGTGTTCCACAATCTTCTTCAGATATAATCACATCTTGAGCTACATCTACCAGACGACGTGTTAAATAACCCGCATCGGCAGTTTTAAGGGCTGTATCGGCAAGACCTTTACGAGCACCGTGTGTAGAAATAAAATACTCAAGAATTGATAACCCTTCCTTAAAGTTAGACGTAATTGGATTTTCAATAATTGCTCCACCTGAAGAACCAGATTTTTGTGGTTTGGCCATCAAACCACGCATTCCAGATAACTGACGAATTTGTTCTTTCGAACCACGAGCACCTGAATCCAACATCATGTATACAGAGTTAAATCCTTGTTGATCGTTTATCAAACGATTCATGGCATGCTCTGTTAATTCAGAATTAGTTTTTGTCCAAACATCAATAACTTGGTTGTAACGTTCGTTATTGGTAATAAGACCCATGTTGTAACTGTCCGTAATCGAAGAAACTTGTCCCTTCGCACTTTTAATCATGGCATCTTTTTGATCCGGTACAATGATGTCACCTAAAGAGAATGAAAGTCCACCTTTAAAGGCCATTTTGTATCCCAACAACTTCATTTCGTCAAGGAATTTAGCCGTCGTAGGGATGTCCGTTTCTTTGAGGATTTTACCAATAATATTTCGAAGAGCTTTCTTAGTCAGTGTCTCATTCACGTATCCTACCGAAATAGGTACAACATCGTTGAATAAAACTCTACCAATAGTCGTTTCAATGATTTTACTTACAAGTTCTCCTTCTTCTTTTACTGTCGTACGAACTTTAATGACTGCATTCAGCTCTGCTTTACCTTCATTGTATGCGATTCTTACTTCTTCAGAAGAATAGAACGTTAAGCCCTGACCTATGATTGTCTTCTGCTTGTCCGTTTTACGAGGCTTAGTCATGTAATACAAGCCCAATACCATATCCTGAGAAGGAACCGTAATCGGAGCACCATTCGCAGGATTCAAGATATTGTGAGAGCCTAACATTAGTAACTGAGCTTCCAAAATAGCTGCAGGGGTCAAAGGTAAGTGAACAGCCATCTGGTCACCGTCAAAATCGGCATTAAATGCCGTACATGCCAATGGGTGTAACTGTATTGCTTTACCTTCAATTAGTTTTGGTTGGAAGGCTTGAATACCTAGTCTGTGAAGTGTAGGAGCCCGGTTAAGAAGTACGGGGTGTCCTTTGATCACATTTTCTAAAATATCCCAAACTACAGGATCTTTTTTATCAATAATTTTCTTTGCAGATTTTACGGTCTTAACAATCCCTCTTTCAATAAGCTTACGCACGATGAAAGGTTTGTAAAGTTCTGCAGCCATATTCTTAGGAATACCACACTCAGATAACAATAGTGTTGGTCCAACAACAATTACAGAACGTGCGGAATAATCAACACGCTTCCCTAATAAGTTTTGACGGAAACGTCCTTGCTTACCTTTTAATGAATCTGAAAGTGATTTTAAAGCTCTATTAGACTCTGTCTTAACAGCTGATGCCTTTCGCGTATTGTCCAATAAGGAATCAACCGATTCTTGAAGCATACGCTTCTCATTTCGCAAGATTACTTCGGGAGCTTTAATCTCAATCAATCGCTTCAAACGATTGTTACGAATGATGACACGACGGTAAAGATCATTTAAATCAGATGTAGCAAAACGACCACCATCCAATGGAACCAATGGGCGTAATTCCGGTGGAATAACCGGAACAACTTTCATCACCATCCACTCTGGCTTATTTTCAATACGAGTATTTGCATCACGGAATGCCTCTACAACAGCCAATCGCTTTAAAGCTTCTGTTTTTCTTTGTTGAGAAGTTTCTGTATTTGCCTTGTGTCTTAAAGTGTAAGACAGTTCATCAAGATCTAATCTAGACAGAAGTGATTCAAGAGCTTCAGCTCCCATCTTAGCAACAAATTTGTTTGGATCTTTATCCTCTAAATACTGATTCTCTCGAGGTAAGCGCTCCAATGCATCTAGATATTCCTCTTCAGTAAGGTATTGTAAATACTCTAAAGGGTTACCTTCATTATCTACCGCTCCACCTGGCTGAACTACTACATATCTTTCGTAGTAAATGATCATGTCAAGTTTCTTTGTAGGCAAACCTAAAAGGTATCCAATTTTGTTCGGTAGCGATCGGAAGTACCAAATGTGTGCAACGGGAACCACTAAATTGATGTGTCCCATACGCTCTCTACGTACTTTCTTTTCAGTAACCTCAACACCACAACGGTCACAAACAATACCTCTATAACGGATACGCTTGTATTTACCACAGTGACACTCATAATCTTTTACAGGACCAAAAATACGCTCACAAAATAATCCGTCACGTTCTGGTTTGTAGGTACGATAGTTAATTGTTTCAGGCTTTAAAACCTCCCCGCTTGACTCCTCCAAAATAAATTCTGGAGAAGCTAAGCTAATCGTTATCTTAGAAAAACTCTTTTGTTGCGGGGTATTATCCTTTCTTCTCATTGCCATAACCTAAAGAAATTTATGTTTTATATGAGGGTGTCCGTAGACACCCTCTTTATAGTAAATTATTCTAAACTAATCTTCAATCCAAGACCTTTCAATTCATGTAATAATACATTGAATGATTCAGGAAGGCCTGGCTCAGGCATTACTTTACCTTTTACGATAGATTCATATGTCTTGGCTCTACCGACAACATCATCAGACTTAACGGTTAGAATTTCTCTCAAGATATTCGAAGCACCATAAGCCTCAAGAGCCCATACTTCCATCTCACCAAAACGCTGTCCACCAAACTGAGCTTTACCACCTAAAGGTTGTTGTGTGATCAGAGAGTAAGGTCCTATAGAACGTGCGTGCATCTTATCATCTACCATGTGGCCCAATTTAAGCATGTAAATCACACCAACGGTAGCAGGTTGATCAAAACGCTCTCCTGTACCACCATCGTAAAGATAGGTATGTCCATATTCTGGAATTCCAGCTTGATTCGTCAATTCTGTGATTTCATCCAGAGAAGCACCATCAAAAATTGGCGTAGCGAACTTCTTACCCAAATTCATACCAGCCCAACCAAGAACCGTTTCATAAATCTGACCAATGTTCATACGAGATGGTACACCCAGTGGATTTAAAACGATATCTACAGGAGTTCCATCTTCAGAGAAAGGCATATCTGCATCTCTTACAATTCGCGCAACAATACCTTTGTTCCCGTGACGACCGGCCATCTTATCACCAACTTTCAGTTTACGTTTTTTCGCAATGTAAACCTTCGCTAATTTCAAGATACCTGCAGGAAGTTCATCTCCTACTGAGAGTGTAAACTTCTTACGTCTAAGAACACCTTTAAGATCATTTAACTTGATGTTAAAGTTGTGTATTAAATCATTAACAAGAACGTTCTTTTGTGATTCTGTCGTCCAGCCATCCGTTGAAATAATAGAGTAATCTTCAATAGCATTTAATTGCTTTTGAGAGAACTTTTTACCTTTAGGAATTACAACTTCTCCTAGCTCGTTAACAACACCTTGACACGTTTTACCTGCAACTATAGAGATTAGTTTCTCAATTAAAATCGCCTTTAATGCAACGGTATCCTGTACAAGTTCAGCATCTAGTTCGGCAGCAATTTCTTTATCAGCAAGGCGTGACTTCTTGTCCTTCACGGCTCTGGCAAACAACTTCTTGCTTAACACAACACCTTGAAGTGATGGAGATGCTTTCAATGAAGCGTCTTTCACATCACCGGCCTTGTCTCCGAATATCGCTCTAAGAAGTTTTTCTTCTGGAGAAGGGTCTGACTCACCTTTTGGTGTAATCTTACCGATTAAGATATCACCAGGTTTTACATGAGCACCGATACGAATAAGTCCGTTCTCATCTAAATCTTTGGTAGCCTCTTCCGATACATTAGGGATGTCTGGAGTTAATTCTTCAGACCCTAATTTTGTTTCACGAACATCTAAAGTATATTCATCAATGTGTATGGAAGTAAATATATCTTCACGAACCACACGCTCTGAAATTACAATAGCATCCTCAAAGTTATAACCATTCCATGGCATGAAGGCAACCTTCATGTTTTTACCTAAAGCTAACTCTCCATTTTGAGTCGCATAACCTTCGGTTAAAACCTGACCTTTGGATACTTTATCTCCAACCTTAACGATTGGTCGGATGTTAATACTCGTACCTTGATTTGTTTTTTGAAACTTCGTTAGTTTATATGAAACTGAATCTTCATCAAAACTTACCAATCTCTCTTCATCAGTTCTGTCATATTTAATGACAATTTTATTGGCATCAACATAAGATACAACACCATTACCTCTTGCATTAACCAAGACTCTAGAATCAGAAGCAACACGTCCTTCAAGACCTGTACCAACAATTGGAGATTCAGGTTTCATTAGTGGTACTGCCTGGCGCATCATGTTAGATCCCATCAATGCACGGTTGGCATCATCGTGTTCTAGGAAAGGGATCAAAGATGCAGAAATAGATGAAATCTGGTTTGGAGCAACGTCCATATAATCTAACTTTTTCGGCTCAATAACAGGGAAATCACCTGTATCACGCGCTTTAACCAAGTCAAATTCAAAATTACCAGATGCATTAACAGGTGCATTAGCTTGTGCTATTACTTTTTCTTCTTCTTCTTCAGCACTTAAATATGCTGGGGTACTCTTAAAGTCAACAACACCATCAACAACGCTTCTGTAAGGAGTTTCAATGAATCCCATTTTATTCACCTTAGCGAAAACACAAAGGGAAGAAATCAAACCAATATTTGGTCCTTCAGGCGTTTCAATCGGACACAAACGTCCATAATGCGTGTAGTGAACGTCACGAACCTCAAATCCGGCTCGCTCTCTGGATAAACCTCCAGGTCCAAGAGCTGAAAGTCTACGTTTGTGCGTAATTTCAGCTAATGGATTTGTTTGATCCATAAACTGAGAAAGCTGATTGGTTCCAAAGAATGAGTTGATCACAGAAGACAAAGTCTTTGCATTGATCAAATCGATTGGAGTAAACACCTCATTATCACGAACATTCATACGTTCTCGAATGGTTCTGGCCATACGAGCTAAACCTACACCAAACTGATTATTCAATTGTTCACCAACAGTACGAACTCTACGGTTACTTAAGTGATCAATATCATCAACCTCAGCTTTCGAGTTTACCAACTCGATCAGGTACTTAATAATTAATATAATGTCAACCTTTGTTAAGGTGGCTTCGTCAAGTGCTAAATCAAGATTTAATTTCTTGTTTATACGGTAACGACCTACTTCACCTAGGCTGTATCTTGTTTCAGAGAAAAATAATTTATCAATGATACCTCGAGCAGTTTCTTCATCAGGCGGCTCCGCATTACGAAGTTGTCTGTAGATGTGCTCAACGGCCTCTTTCTCTGAATTTGTTGGATCTTTTTGTAACGTATTATGGATAATTGCATATTCAGATGCTTCCGCATTCTCCTTGTGAAGTAAAATGGTTTTTACTTCTGCCTCCATAATAACATCGACATGTTCTTTTTCAAGAACTACGTCACGATCTAGAAGAACCTCGTTACGTTCAATAGATACTACTTCTCCTGTATCTTCATCAACGAAATCTTCAAACCAAGTTTTAAGAACACGAGCAACAAGCTTACGTCCTAAAACTCTTTTCAATCCTGCCTTACTAACTCTAACTTCATCAGCAAGGTCAAAAATTTTTAAAATGTCTTTATCGCTTTCATATCCTATGGCACGTAATAAAGTCGTTACAGGTAACTTCTTTTTACGATCGATGTATGCATACATCACCGAATTGATATCTGTTGCGAATTCTATCCATGACCCTTTGAAAGGAATAACACGTGCAGAATATAATTTTGTTCCGTTGGCATGATAGCTTTGTCCGAAGAAAACCCCTGGCGAACGATGTAACTGCGAAACACAAACACGTTCAGCACCATTGATAACAAAGGTACCTCTTTGAGTCATGTAAGGTATCGTACCTAGATATACATCTTGTACAATCGTTTCGAAATCTTCATGTTCTGGGTCCGTACAATAAAGCTTCAAGCGAGCTTTTAAAGGGACACTGAAGGTCAAGCCTCTTTCGATACATTCATCAAGTACATAACGAGGTGGATCAACAAAGTAATCCAAGAACTCGAGCACGAAATTATTTCTCGTATCCGAAATCGGGAAGTTTTCACTAAATACTTTAAACAGACCTTCGTTTTCTCGGTCTTCAGATTTGGTTTCCAACTGGAAAAAATCCTCAAATGACTTCAACTGAATATCCAAAAAGTCTGGATACTGCAATTGCGATTTGATGGATGCAAAACTGATTCTTTCGTTTGATTTTGTCTGAGTCAATGGACAAAAATTTAAATGAAAAATAAATGGACTATCCTAAAGCACAAAAGGGTTTAGGTGTTTAAACCGTAGTTTAAAACCTAAACCTTAAGTATTGTAAGTAAAAAATATTACTTCAACTCTACTTCAGCACCTGCAGCTTCTAATTGAGCTTTAAGAGCTTCCGCTTCGTCTTTTGAAATACCTTCTTTTAATGGAGCTGGAGCACCATCAACAATTCCTTTTGCTTCCTTAAGACCTGCACCAGTAAGTTCTTTAACAAGCTTTACTACAGCTAATTTAGAGCCACCGGCAGCTTTAAGGATTACATCAAATTCAGTTTGCTCTTCAGCAGCTTCACCACCATCTGCTGCAGGACCTGCAACAGCTACTGCGGCTGCAGCTGGTTCAATACCGTATTCGTCTTTTAAGATTGATGCTAATTCGTTAACTTCCTTCACAGTTAGGTTAACTAATTGATCAGCGAATTCTTTCAAATCTGCCATAATGTATGTGTTTTTGTTAGGTTTCTTAATTAATTTTTATTTGGAAAACAGAGTGCGTACTAATTTACTGTGCACGTTCTTCTAAAGTCTTTAATAGACCAGCGATTGTACTTCCACCTGATTGTAGGCCGGAAATTACGTTCTTCGCTGGAGACTGTAGTAACGTGATAATCTCTCCAATCAACTCTTCTTTTGACTTTAAAGTCTCAAGAATTTCTAATTGATCAGCAGAGTAAACAGACTCTTCAACATGAGCACCTTTAAATAAAGGTTTTTCAGCATTTTTGTTCTTTTTAAGATACTCAGTGATTGCTTTTGCTGGAGCGTTAGCCGTCTCAGATAGCATCATTGAAGTGTTCCCTTTAAGGACATCATACAACTCGTTGTAGTCTTTATCACAAGACTCCATGGCTTTCTTTAGTAAAGTGTTCTTTACAACTTGAAGTTGTACACCTTTACTAAAACAAAGTCTACGAAGCTTGCTCGTTTGTTCAGCATCCATACCTGAAATATCAGCCAAGTATACATTTTTACTTGCAGCCAATAAAACGGTAAGTTTGTCGATAGCTTGTTTTTTCTCTTCTTTTGTCATAACCCTAAGGTATTTTAGATTTGCTAAGTCCTAGATAGACTTTGTGTCAACTTTTACACCTGCTCCCATCGTACTTGAAATAGTAATACTCTTAATGTATGTACCTTTCGATGAGGTAGGCTTCAACTTAACAATCGTTTGGATTAGTTCATCTGCATTGTCAGCGATTTTTGTCGCATCAAAAGATGCTTTTGCAACGCTTGCATGCACTATACCGTACTTGTCAACTTTGAAGTCGATCTTACCCGCTTTTACTTCGTTTACAGCTTTAGCTACATCCATGGTAACAGTTCCTGTCTTAGGGTTAGGCATAAGGCCACGAGGACCAAGTATGCGTCCTAAAGGACCTAATTTACCCATACAACTTGGCATGGTGATGATCACATCAACGTCGGTCCAACCGCCTTTGATCTTCTCAACATATTCATCCAAGCCTACGTGGTCTGCACCAGCAGCTTTAGCTTCTTCTTCTTTGTCCGGAGTACAAAGAACAAGTACACTTACATCTTTACCTGTTCCGTGAGGAAGTGTTACCACTCCACGAACCATTTGATTTGCTTTCCGAGGATCAACACCTAAACGGATTGCTAAATCTACACTGGCATCAAAATTACCAGATGTAGTATCTTTCACGATTGAACTCGCTTCAGAAAGGTTGTATGATTTTGCTACATCAAATTTTGCAGCAACTTCTTTTTGTTTTTTTGTCAACTTTGCCATGTCTCGATATGATTAAGCAGAAGGAAAATCTCCTTTAACAGTAATACCCATACTTCTTGCTGTACCAGCAACCATTTTCATTGCAGATTCAACTTTAAAGCAGTTTAAATCAGGCATCTTATCTTCAGCAATCGCACGAACTTGATCCCAAGTAACCTTGGCAACTTTCAAACGATTAGATTCAGATGATCCTTTTTTAACTTTTGCTGCTTCCAATAATTGAACAGCCGCCGGAGGCGTCTTTATTACAAAGTCAAATGACTTGTCAGCGTAAACAGTAATTGCAACAGGAAGAACCTTACCGGCTTTGTCCTGCGTACGAGCATTAAACTGCTTACAGAATTCCATGATGTTAACACCTTTCGCACCTAAGGCTGGACCTACAGGAGGAGAAGGGTTAGCGGCACCACCTCTGACTTGCAACTTAATGAGCCCTATTATCTCTTTTGCCATTATTTTTGTTTTTATACTCGGTTACTAAATGTTTAAATTTGGATTAGGAAGCATTACATGTGGGTCATCCAAAAAAAACACTTAAAATTTTAAGATTCTTTTTCTACTTGCATAAAGTTCAGCTCCAATGGTGTTTTTCTACCAAATATTTTCACCATTACGAGTAACTTACGCTTATCTTCATTGATTTCTTCTATCAAGCCGTTAAAGCCATTAAAGGGTCCATCAACAACTTTTACAGTTTCTCCTACAACATAAGAGACGCTCATCAATTCTTCAGACTCAGCCAATTCATCAACTTTACCTAAAATCCTGTTGACTTCTGAAACTCTAAGAGGCACAGGATCTCCTCCTTTGGTCGCACCTAGAAAACCAATGACACCCGTAATTGACTTTATCACATGGACCACTTCACCAACTAGTGCTGCTTCTATCATCACGTAACCTGGAAAATAGTTCCGTTCTTTGGTTACTTTCTTTCCATTTCTTACCTGGTACACTTTCTCTGTGGGAACTAAAATCTGAGCTACATAATCCTGCATACCCAAATGTTCAATTTCCTTTTCAATGTAGAGTTTTACCTTAGTCTCTTGACCGGAAACTGCTCTTACAACGTACCATTTTTTCTTCAACTCAACCATAAATACACCTGTGTAGGTTTAGAATATGCTATAAAACTCACCAAGAATTGTATCGAAGCCCAAATCCATCAAACTGATGATCAAGGCAATAATAACTGAAGCTACAGCCACTAATATCGTACTCGACTGAAGTTGAGCGACAGTAGGCCAAGTAACTTTATTTGTCAGTTCTTGTACAGATTCTATAATATACTTCTTCATCTTCTTTATCGTTTTACAGCACGGGTAGAGAGATTCGAACTCCCATCGACGGTTTTGGAGACCGGTATGCTACCATTGCACCATACCCGTGAGTAAAAGAGTGAAAACCCCATAAAGGGGATTTCACTCTTTTTAATTTATATATGAAATCGTTTACTAAAGGATTTCGGTAACCTGACCAGCACCAACAGTTCTACCACCTTCCCGGATTGCAAAACGTAAACCTTTACTCAAGGCTACTGTATTGATTAAATTAACAGTAATCGTTAAGTTATCACCAGGCATTACCATTTCAGTTCCATCAGGTAAAATGATCTCACCAGTTACATCTGTTGTACGGATGTAGAACTGTGGACGGTATTTGTTATGGAAAGGAGTGTGACGACCACCTTCTTCTTTCTTCAATACGTAAACCTCAGCTTTAAATTTATCGTGTGGAGTTACAGAACTTGGTTTACAAATTACCATACCTCTTTTGATTTGCGCTTTCTCGATACCACGTAGCAATAGACCTACGTTGTCTCCAGCTTCACCTCTATCTAAGATTTTACGGAACATCTCTACCCCAGTAACTGTAGATTGTAGGTTTTCAGCACCCATACCAAGAATGTCGACAACATCACCAGTATTAGCAACACCTGTCTCAATTCTACCTGTAGCAACTGTACCACGACCTGTAATAGAGAATACATCCTCTACAGGCATCAAAAAGGATTTCTCAACGTCACGAACTGGCATTTCAATCCATGCGTCAACTTGCACCATTAATTCTTTAACTGTAGCAACCCAAGAGTCTTCACCGTTCAATGCACCAAGTGCTGAACCTTGAACGACTGGAGTGTTGTCACCATCGAACTCATAGAATGAAAGTAAGTCACGGATTTCCATGTCTACCAATTCTAATAATTCTTCATCGTCTACCATATCCACTTTATTCATGAATACGACCAAACGCGGTACACCTACCTGACGTGCTAGAAGAATATGCTCACGAGTCTGAGGCATAGGACCATCAGTCGCAGCTACTACCAAAATCGCACCATCCATCTGTGCAGCACCTGTAACCATGTTTTTCACATAATCGGCGTGACCTGGACAGTCAACGTGGGCGTAGTGACGATTTACTGTTTCGTACTCTACGTGAGACGTGTTAATTGTAATACCACGCTCTTTTTCTTCTGGAGCATTGTCAATTGCATCGAAGTCTTGTTTTGCAGCAAGACCATCAGTCGCCAACACAGTAGTAATGGCAGCAGTAAGAGTTGTCTTACCATGATCAACGTGACCAATAGTACCAATGTTTAAGTGCGGCTTACCTCTTTGAAAAGTTTCTTTTGCCATGATAAGATAGCTTAAATATTTAAAACTAAATGAATAATGTTACTACCCCGTGCAGTAACATAGAGCGAGAGACGAGACTCGAACTCGCAACCCTCAGCTTGGAAGGCTGACGCTCTACCAATTGAGCTACTCTCGCTTATACTATATAGTGGTGGGAGAAGGATTCGAACCTTCGAAGGCTAAGCCAACAGATTTACAGTCTGCCCTCGTTGACCGCTTGAGTATCCCACCCCAAATACTAATCAATAATTTATAAAGAACTGAGAGCCGATGGAGGGACTCGAACCCACGACCTGCTGATTACAAATCAGCTGCTCTAGCCAGCTGAGCTACATCGGCATTTCCTCTTTTGTTTACTGCATAAAAAAACAGCCTCCCTAAAAGAGACTGCAAATTTAAAAAATTATACCGTAGTTCAAACAATGAACTACTTTTTTTTCTACACTAATGTTTTCAACTTCCCTTTGTACTTGATTAAAGATCGTCGAAGGACATCAACGCCCTGGTCAATAGCACCCTCAAAGGTGCTGTCATACTTTTTAACGACCAACTCTTTACCCGGTACTCTTAGCTTAATCTCAACCCATTTATTCTCTCTATTTGATGTCGGCTCAACTTTCAAGTAAGCATCACCACCTACGATTTGATCATAAAAAACATCAAGCTTATTAATCTTCTTTTGAGCAAAATCTAATAATTTATTATCCGCTGCAAAGTTTACCGAATGAAATCTAACCTCCATAATAAATAAGTTTTAATGATCACCTCTGGGGTGAGCTTGTTTATACACTTTTTTTAATTGCTCCACCGAACTGTGGGTGTAAATCTGTGTTGATGATAAACTTACATGCCCTAGTATTTCCTTAACGGCATTTAAGTCAGCACCATCATTCAACATGTGCGTAGCAAACGCGTGTCTGAGCACGTGTGGGCTTTTTTGATTTACACTCGTTACCCTACTAAGGTAAGAATTCACAAACCGATATACAAGTTTTGGATACAAAACATTCCCCGAAATCGTTAAGAACAGAGACCCCTTTGAAGAACCAAACAAAGCTTGACGCTCTTTAAGATAATTATTTAAATCTGCAACATGCTCATTTAGTAGTGGGATGATTCGCTCCTTGGATCGCTTACCAAAAACTTTCACCTGTTTTTGCGAAAAGTCCACATCCTCAACTTTTAAATCAATCAACTCGGACAAGCGTATTCCTGTATGGTAAAACATTTGAAGGACAGCCTTGTCACGAACCCCTTCATAATCTTTAGAATATTCGAGCTTCTCGAGTAAAAACCTCATTTCCGTTTCACTAATGAAAGATGGAACGGTCTTGTCTATTTTCATGGAAAGTATACGAAGCATTGGATTCTGATCGACAACACCTTCGCGAAGTAAGTACTTATAAAACTGGCGTAAAGAAGATAGCTTTCTATTTAGCGATCGTTTGGAAGAAGAATTCTCAATACGTGAAATCACCCAAGATCGAATGACAACATCTGAAGCCTGATCAACCGATGCCTCGTACTCAGTAGCTATGTAATCCTTAAACTGAATTATATCAGCCTCATAAGCCTTTTGTGTATGTACAGAATAACGCTTTTCAAACTTTAAATATCGAATAAACTCCTCAACGTGATCCATAAAAAAAGCGCTTTTATGTAAAAATACACAAAAGCGCTTTAAAAGCTTATAAAATATTGACTATGCTTCCTCAGCTTGTCTTAACTGCTGAATGTAGGCAGCTTTAATCATCTGTTTTCTTCTTTTTACAGAAGGCTTGATGAATTCTTTACGAGCACGAAGCTGACGCATTGCACCAGTTTTGTCGAATTTTCTTTTAAAACGCTTCAAAGCTCTTTCGATAGCTTCTCCTTCTTTTACAGGAATAATAATCATGTCTGTTCTTATTTAATCTTAAATTCTTCTCTACTTTGGGAGGGCAAATATACAAATTTGTTTCACGCTACAAGCAAATGTTTCTTTTTTTACACCTGAAACATCAACTCAATCACTCAATATGGATTTAGAAATGATAATTTTCTGAATTTCAGAAGTCCCCTCTCCTATGGTACATAATTTTGCATCTCTGTAAAACTTCTCTACGGGAAAATCTTTCGTGTACCCATACCCTCCAAAAATCTGTACAGCTTCATTGGCTGTTTTAACGGCCACCTCGGATGAGTAATACTTTGCCATCGCACCCAACCTTGTTACTCTCTGCCCGTTATTCTTCATTTGAGCAGCACGATAGATCAACAATTCCGATGCTACTATTTCTGTCGCCATGTCGGCCAGCTTAAATGCGATTGCTTGATGCTCACAAATCGGTTTACCAAATTGTACACGATCTTTAGAATACTTCAACGCTGCTTGATAAGCTCCTTTGGAAATACCCAAAGAGAGTGCTGCTATAGAAATCCTTCCGCCATCTAAAACTTTCATTGCCTGAACAAACCCTGATCCAACTTCGCCTAATAAATTTTCGTGAGGAATTCTACAATTATCAAAGATTAACTCGGCTGTTTCTGAGGCACGCATCCCTAATTTATTTTCTTTTTTTCCTGAACTAAAACCAGGCGTACCTCGCTCAACGACAAAAGCAGAGACGCCACGTTGAGAAGACTTCTCACCGGTTCGTACAATTACAACAGCAACATCTCCTGACTTGGCATGTGTGATAAAGTTTTTCGAACCATTCAACACCCATTCATCTCCATCCTTAAAAGCCGTGGTATTCATTCCGCCAGCATCCGATCCGGTATTGTGTTCTGTAATACCCCACGCTCCAATATATTCGGCTGATGCTAGCTTAGGCAGCCAACGCCTTTTTTGTTCTTCATTTCCAAATTCTAAAATATGTCCTGTACACAATGAATTGTGAGCTGCGACTGACAAAGCTACAGACGAATCCACTTGAGAAATCTCATCAATAGCGGTAACATACTCGTCATAACCCAAACCTGAGCCACCATAACATTCGGGAACCAAGACGCCCATTAAACCTAAATCTCCTAAAGCTTTAAAAACCTGAACAGGGAATTCTTGCTTCTCGTCCCAATCTTTCGTGAAGGGCTTGATGTGATTGGCTCCAAAATCTTTGATGGTCTCAGCTATCATTCGCTGTGTGTCCGAATATGAAAAATCCATGAATTAATAATTTACAAGTGAAATAATCGTATTTGAAACATTCTTCAAAGAGTTTTGTGCATTTAAAAATGTGAGATGAACCAGAAAAGCAAAACCTACGGTTTCAGCTCCAGCCAAACGGACAAGTTCAGCTGCAGCTGTAGCTGTCCCTCCCGTTGCTAGTAAGTCGTCATGTACGAGAACTCTGGCACCCTTAGACAAGCATCCGGTTTGCATTTCTATTTCTGCCGAACCATATTCCAAATCGTAGGCATACGAAAGTTTCTCCCCGGGTAATTTTCCTTTTTTACGAATAGGAACAAAAGGAATATTCAACTGATGCGCAATAGAGGGGCCAAACCAAAAACCTCTACTTTCAACACCCACAATTGCATCGACCTTCAATTCTCGAATTTGATCAACAAGGGCTTTAATTACTTCTCCATAGAGCTTCATATCTCCCAGTATCGGACTTATGTCTTTAAATACAATCCCTGGCTTGGGATAATCTGGGAAATCTCTAATTACTTTTTTCAACGCATCTTCCATTATTCTAACTTTAAGTACAAAACAATTTTACGGAATAATTGCTCGTCAACCAAGGGCAATCGCTTCAGTTCTTCGAGACTTTCATAGTCACCATGATGCTTCCTATATCTCACAATAAGCCTTGCAACCGAATACGATATATACGGATGTGCGTTAAAATCTTTGATACTACTTTCATTAACATTTAATTTCCTTAAAGATTTTTTTTCTATGAAAAGATAGGGTACGATTGTATTGTACAATACAGAATCTATGCCATAAACTTCAAGAAGCTGTTCTTTGGCATAAAACCCTCCTAAAAGTTTTCGATAACGTACGATTCGAGATGCATACACAACTCCAACACCAGGTAGCTTTTTTAATCTCAGAGAATCTACTAAATTGATATCAAAGGCAAAATCGTTTGATGTTTTAGTTCTGAAGCTCCCGATGCTGGATTCAACCTCCTCAGCAGAGATCTTGCCAGGTAATCGCGTAGACTGATTATTTTGGGAGGTTTCAGGGAATTCATACTGAACCAGAGTTGATCTCTTGTGAAGAAAAGAAAATACGAGCTTGACACAAACCAATAGGTATAAAAAAATTAAAAGCGCCGCTCGTTCTTTTCTTTTGAAAAGAAGGTGTTTTATAAATGACTTAATAAGTATCGAGAATAAAGAGCATGTGTATTTCTCGTAAAAGTAAATGAATAATGACATCATTCAAATAGGTAACTCTACCCAATTGTATTGGGAGATGTCACCTTGACTCAATGAAGTGCAAACTAGGTGGGATTTAAAACTCTTTACTTAAACCTCTTCACTTTCCCACTTTTTACGCGGGATATGTAATCTCTCAAATCTGCTCTAACCTCACCAGACATCATATACAAACCTAGAATGTTTGGAAATGCCATAGCAAGAATCATCATGTCAGAAAAATCAATAACAGCACCAAGACTCACAGAAGAACCAATAATGATGAATATCAAAAACAAAAACTTGTATGAAAATTCTGTAAATTTAGATGATCCAAACAAATAAGTCCAAGCCTTTAACCCATAATAAGACCAAGATATCATGGTGGAAAATGCGAACAAAAAGATAGCGACAACCAACAACAAAGGAAACCACGAAATAACAGACTCGAAAGCAGATGAAGTTAACTGTGCTCCCTCTAAATCATACCCTGTGTGTCTTCCCGTAATGACGATAACCAATGCCGTCATGGTACAAATAACAACGGTATCAATAAACGGTTCTAATAAAGCAACAATACCTTCGGTTACGGGCTCATTTGTTTTAACAGCCGAATGGGCTATGGCTGCTGAACCTACACCCGCTTCATTGGAAAAGGCTGCTCTTCGGAACCCCTGAACTAAAACGCCAATAAAACCACCTTTGGCGGCGTCACCTGAAAAAGCGGCGTCAAAAATCAAACCAAAAACATCAAATACTTGATCATAATTCACAACGATAATAAACAAAGATGCTCCGACATACAATACCGCCATAAAGGGAACTATTTTCTCGGTAACATTGGCTATAGTCTTTATACCTCCGATGATAACAACCCCAACAAGAAGAGCTAATATGCATCCAAAATAAACTCCATTACCTTCCAAAACAGAAAACTGACCTTCTAATTGAGAAAAAGCTTGATTTGCTTGAAACATGTTTCCACCCCCAAAAGACCCACCAACACAAAGAATGGCAAATAACCCAGCCATAACCTTTCCCAAATAAGGTAATTTCCTTTGCTCAAAAGCTGTTTTGAGATAATACATAGGACCACCTGAAACCACACCTGCCGCATCAATCTTACGATATTTCACGCCCAATGTACACTCCACAAACTTAGAAGACATACCTAGTAGACCTGCAACAATCATCCAGAATGTAGCCCCTGGTCCACCAATCGCCACAGCAACTGCTACGCCGGCAATATTCCCCAAACCGACGGTTGCCGAAAGTGCTGTGGTCAGTGCTTGAAAACGAGTAACCTCTCCTTTGTCGTTTGGATTATCATAATCTCCTCGAACCAATTGAATTGCATGCTTGAAACCCGTAACACTTATAAAATTCATTCTAAAGGTGAAAAAAACAGCTCCAATCACCAACCAAATAACCACTATGGGTATTCCCGCTGAAAATGGTTGCCAAAATATGACTTGAGCCATTATACGTACAATCGGCTCAAAAAGTAAATTGATTTGTTCACCAATTGTATTTTCAGCAAAAAGAACTTGTGGGACAAACATCAATAGGAATATCAATTTTCTCATGTCTTCTAATTTGGATGTTTTGAGTTAAGTACACTTAAATCTGAGAGATTTACGAAAGTCTCTGAATAATCGTTGATGGATTGCATGTTATAGGGGTGTTTAAATTTGTTTTTGGAATCGTTTTAGCATTTTTGGATCCAAATACCACTAACGCAAAATGTACAACACCTCTTCGTATTAATTAAAACCGGATGCTGAATTTACATTATTTAATCGCGTTAAGATGATTTGTCAAAAATCATACACTGAGGTCCGCTTTGAGTTTACCAACTCTTTTAATCTGAAAACAAAAATCATGATCAGGTAAACAAGCAAAGGTGACCCTAAGGTTAGAAAAGAACTGTATATGAAGAATATCCTCACGGAGGAAGCCTTCATATTTAAAAAGTCAGCTAAATCAGAACAAACACCGAAAGCTTGTTTTTCAACTGTATTTCGAAACCAAGAATACATACTTTATTTTAGTATTTGATTCAACACCCTGCAATTTAAACAATTTCTCGGAATGCAATAATTCTGATGTAAATGAATTAATGCTTGGGACATTGCCGCTGATTTGACGGGTACTCCCGCTGTTTTAAAGTAATTCACCACTTTATTATTTTCATACTTCAAATGCATGAATGCATCCAGCACACGCTGCATCATCAATTCATCAGAATGTTGTTTTGCATAAAAAAAACAAAAAGGCAATATGGCATTTATAAGGATTATATTAACTGTAAAAGAACCCAATCTATTGTTTCTTTTTTTTGATTTTTTATCAAAAACATAATGACTCTTCCAATATTCTGACAAATTCAAATTGAAAAAAGGAAGAATTTCATCGACATGTTTGAATTGAAAAAGTAGGTCAAACATAGATTCGGACTTGAAAACAAAATCTGCCAAATAAGAGATTCGGAGTGTTGGAAATGAATTGGGACGGAGCCTGAAAAATTTCCACTGCTGATATTCTATAGGTTCTAGCCCATACTTCTCCTTGTAAAAAACATATTCCTTCTGAAGCTCCTTTGGATAATCATCACTAAACCTCCTCTCTAATAAACCACTCTGACCATAAAGAAGTGCTTCTATTTGAAAACGACTAATACGATGTTTTTGCAGCATTCTAAAAGGCGTGACTTCAGCCAATCTAAACATGGAATCTGCATTAATGCTCAAACCTAACGAATAAGCTATCATTCGATAAAAACATTCTTGATAATTCTGTTTTGTTGCAAGGAAAACATCGCGAACATGAGCTTGCTTTATCTCCAATCGTTCTACGAGAAGTCGCTCAGCATATGAATTCCAAAAGAACTTGTTAAGACCGCCTATTGCGTAGGAACAGGGTATCTCCGCTTTAGAGTAATACAGAGCTTCATAACCGTTCAAATATTCTTCAGGAATTAACTCCTTGAGCTCCAAACAAGGCAATGAAGATCCTTCAAGAAACACAACAACATCCTCCTCATAGACGACGTGTAATATAACGGCATTGAAATGACTGTTTTCTTCATGGTTGTGCAGATACCAGTCGGAACTTTTAAAATGCACTTCAACATCACCACTCCAGAGCATACCACCCAGCCGCAACCTGGTATTTAAAAAGTCTGGACCGGAGTTATGATTGTGTGTTCCCGGACTCAAAATCAAGAGCTCTTCCTTATTGGTGCATTTTAGATTTGAAAAATTAAATAATTGAAACTTCCATATGAACTGTAAAAATTCTTCATTTACAAACATTATAAATTTATTTACCCGGCCAACTGTTAATTACTAATATACATTATTATATCTAAATGGATGTGAACAAAAATAAGTTTGATATGCAGGAAAAATAAGGCAAAAAAAAAGTTGCCTCAAAAATGAGGCAACTTTTAATGGGGTCTGTTAAATATTATTTCAACTCCATACCTTTGGCACGAGCATCTTTCAATACGGCTGAAATTCCTTTTCTGTTTACAGTTTTCAGAGCTGAAGCTGACAATTTCAAAGTAATCCATTGATCCTCTTCAGGAACGAAGAAACGCTTCTTAATCAAGTTAACACCAAACTTTCTCTTTGTTTTTCTTTGCGAGTGAGAAACATTGTTCCCTACCATCGCTTTCTTACCTGTTATACTACAAACTCTTGACATTGCTATATAAATTATGTTTTCTGTCTATTCGAAATGGATTGCAAAAGTAGGATTTTTATTCAAACGAAAAAAACTATTTTATTTTTTTATCAGAAGATTCCAATTCATGAAGAAAATCTAACAATATAGCACTTGCACTTCGCTTTATGTTCCATTGCCTTTCGGAACCCATGTGATGCACCTTAGCTTTAACACCATTTGGACCAGCAATAGCTGTCCACACAGTACCAACAGGCTTTTCATCTGAACCTCCTGATGGACCGGCTATACCTGAGGTTGAAAGAGCATAATCAACACCCATTATCCGCCTAACTGACAAAGCCATTTCCTCGACCACCTGCTTGCTTACAGCTCCAAAATCTTCTAAACTTTTTTGACGAACGCCAAGAACTTCTTGCTTAATCGTATTATCATAAGCTAAAATACTCCCTCGGAAATATGATGAACATCCAGGAACGGTCGTTATCAAATGAGCAACATAACCTCCAGTACAACTTTCTGCTGTGGCAACAGTTGCTTTATTTTTAAGCAACAGCTCTCCAATGCGCTGCTCAACTCGATCTTTTTCTTCCCCATAAATATGTTCCGGAATAATCGTATTCAGTTTCTGTATTTCATCATTCAATAAACTGTTGAGTTTTTGCTCATCACTCCCACTAATGCTTAATCGAAGTCGCACTCTATTCTCTGAGGGTAGGTATGCTAATTTAACCTCCTTGGGGAGCGACTTCTCCCAATCTAAAAGCTTTACAGCTAGAATAGACTCGGGGGCTCCTTGAGTTAGTATCGTTCTGTGAACAAAAAAACCACCTCCATACTTTAACTGCAATTTAGGTAGAACTAAATCATTCATCATACCTTTCATCTCTCGAGGAACACCGGGCATTGAAATGAACTGTTTTTTATTCTCCTCAAACCACATCCCCATAGCAGTACCTATAGGATTCATTAGGATTGTACACTTCGAAGGTAAATCCGCTTGTTGCTCATTGAGCTTGTTGATTGTTTTTCGACCCTTCTTCAAAAATAAGTCTTTTATATGCTGAAGAGCCTCTTCGTTTCTTACCAAACGATCATCAAAAATTTTGGCTAGGGTGTTCTTTGTAATGTCATCGTTTGTGGGGCCAAGACCTCCAGTTATAAGCACAACATCTGTTAATTGACCTGCGCGTTTTATGGTTCTTATAATTTCTTCTTCATCATCTGAAATCGAATATATTTTCTGCACTTGCAAACCAATCTCATTGAGTCTTTGAGCCATCCAAGCCGAATTTGTATCAACTATTTGACCTATTAAAATCTCATCACCTATCGTTACTATGGATACTTTCATATTTTCTTTAATCAATCTGGAAAAGATACTAAATTTATCGTGGGGTACCATTCTGTAAAAAGATTGTAGCGAATACTTCTAGCCCCTTAAAACGCGGAAAATAGACGACACCTAAATCGAAAAATCTAAGCTGTTTTAGTCCAAACAATTATGGAGGCGGCAGCGAACAAATAATTATAAATTTGAGGTAATCTGATTTACTTTTTTCAACACCCAATCCAACTGTTCCTGGGGGCTCAGGTTACTGTTATCCAATACTATCGCGTCATCAGTTTGAATTAAGGGCGCAATCTCTCTGTGCGTGTCTCTATAATCTCGTTCGGCAATATTAGATCTTACGGAATCAAAATCCACATCGTCTCCTTTTGCGAGCAACTCATCATACCGTCGTCGGGCTCTAATTTCCTCTGAGGCTGTCATGAATAATTTCAACTCCGCTTTTGGAAAAACAACCGAACCAATATCTCTGCCGTCCATTACTAAACCTTTTTTGACTCCCATCATCTGTTGCTGAGCAACTAAAAATGCTCTTACTTGGGGTATGGCACTGATTCTGCTAACACAATTAGAAACCTCCATACCTCTAATTTCGGACTCAACAGGCTCTTCATTCAAACAGACAACCGAATTAGAATCAGTTGCCAAAAAGAAGGAAATTTCAATGCTTTTTAGGTCAGCGATCAAACTCTCAACATTTATGTCTGAACCCATCAGGTAACCCTGCCTTAATGCATGTAAAGAGACAGCCCTGTACATCGCCCCAGTATCAATATAAGTGTAGCCTAAAACTTTTGCTAAAGACTTCGCTATAGTGCTCTTACCCGTTGAAGAATATCCGTCTACTGCTATAATAATTGGAATCATTTTCTTTTAAATTTAGCTGCATTTGAGATTATAGAAAATGTGTGCATAGGACCAATTGCATGATAGAATGCCCGAGCATAATCAAGTTGGAATTTACGCACTTTCACACCAAACCCCCATGACATACCTACATTATGTTTGTAAACATCCATGGCGAGTTCCTGACGCCTTCTGAAGTTATAACCCATCCTAATATTGAAGCTTTTTCCTAATAAAAACTCACCGCCCAAATGAAGATGAGATAAAATTTTATCTCGGGTCTTTGACTGTACCTGAACCTCTTCATTCGTAATCAAATCCAGCGAGGATTCTTCCGGATCTATGTACGACAAATCCCATTTTTCAAGATGAGACCAAGTAACAGACCATCGAAAAGGTGCATGCTGCAATCTTGACGAAACCCCCACCATAACTTCAAAAGGCATGGGTTCAGATTTACCGGCATACGTTTTAAACTGAAATCCGATGTTTTTGACTAACAATGAAGCTAAAACACGACGCTCTTTGTATTCATATGTAGCTGATAAATCAGCCAAAAGACCATAGGAATCATAAGACTCTAAATTGGAATAAACCCCCTTAATAGAGGATCCGAATCGAAAACCAGACCTTTTGTATAGAGTAGCTGAAGTGTATAAGGCATATTCTCCCGCATTGAATTCGCCCAGTGAATTCCCATACGCGTCAGTCCTGTCAAAATCACCGTAATTTAAATACTGTATCCCCAAACTTATGTTTCCTAATTTATCATTGGGGAGTCCATAAACCATAGAACCAAATCGGATGCCCGCATAGTAGTTGGTGTAGTTTAATGATAATTGATGATTCATGCCAACATGATTCAAGGAAGGCAATTGTTGCGCCAAATTCACATCATCATCTAAGGTATTGACCAAAACATTCCCTAAGGCTAAAACTCGGGCTGAAGAAGTTAAATTCAGAAACTCGAAGGTATTGCCCCCCCCTGTTTGTGCGAGCAAAGAAGCGCTGCATATAGACAAGAATAAAAAAACTCGAATCCATTTCATAATTGCTAAAATAGTAATCTATTCGGTAACGATGTCTTGATGAACTTAGTATTTTACAAAAAGCTTTTTAGCTTTGTTAGTGAATTTTAATAAATGAAAAATGAAAAGAATTTTACTGTTTGTACTGATATGCTCATTATCCAAAGCTTATGCTCAAAAAGACTCTTTATCACTTGAAGACGCAATCTTATCTCGATGGACTAAGTTTGCTCCTGATCGCATTAGCGGGCTTCAATGGGTGAAAAATAGCAATAACATTTGTTACACTAAAGAAAGTCAAATGGTGATAGAAAATATTGAAGGCGACCAAAATACAATCCCACTATCTAAAATAAATAAGCACTTTAACGAAGACAGCTTAGGTAAATTTCCGACAATACACTGGTTAGATCAGGATCGTTTCCGATTTCAGAAAAACTCAACTTTTCACATCTATGATTTATCTAAGGACTACTTAACTAACCTGCTAAGCTTTGACAAAAACGCTCATCACACTGAATTTTCAAATAAAGCACTCGCCTTAGCATACACCCTAGAAAACAACCTTCTCATTCAAGACTCAAATAATAAAACACACCGGATTACATCAGACGAATCATCAGACATCGTCAACGGTCAAGCGGTTCATCGTTACGAGTTTGGCATTTCAAAGGGTACATTCTGGTCCAACTCGGGAAAATACATCGCGTTCTACAGAAAAGATGAGTCTATGGTTACAGCGTATCCTTTGGTAAACACAAGTGGCAGAATTGCTACGATTGACAACGTCAAATATCCTATGGCTGGCATGGAAAGTCATCATGTAACTTTGGGTGTTTACAATCTGAAAAATGAAAAAACTATTTTTTTAAAAACAGGGGAACCTAAGGATCAATACCTCACAAATATCGCGTGGGGACCAAAAGACGAGTACATCTATATTGCTATTTTAAACAGAGATCAAAACCATATGAAACTCAACAAGTATGATGCGAAATCAGGTAAATATGTTAAAACCCTGTTTGAGGAGAAACACGAAAAGTACACTCAACCTCTTCATCCAATGATTTTTATACCGGGACACGACAACGAATTTCTTTGGAGATCGGAACGAGATGGCTTCGACCACTTTTACCGTTACAACACTGAGGGACAACTATTAAATCAAGTCACTAATGGAGAATGGGTTGTCAAAGACTTTATTGCATTTTCAGACCAATCCATTCTTTTTACCGGAACACACAATCATGCTTTAGAAACTCAAGTATTTAAAAGCTCCTTAAACTCCTCTCGATCAACAAGAATCTCAAAGGCTAAAGGGGTACATCGCATTCAAGCCAGTTCCAATGGACAATATCTAATTGATTTACACAGCAGCCTTGAAAATCCCAGAACGATTGAATTAATAGATTATAATGGAAAATCAATACGCACCTTACTTCAATCTGAAGACCCATTTGAAAATATAGAAATTGCTCAAACAGAATTGTACACGATTAAGACAAAAGGTGCAACTGCTTTAAATTGTAGAATGATAAAGCCGGCAGATTTTGACACTGCAAAAACTTACCCAGCTTTGGTATACGTGTATAATGGCCCCGGAGTTCAACTACTTCATAATTCGCACCTGGCAGCAGCCCCTTTGTGGATGCATTATTTGGCTAATGAGAAGAATTACATCGTGTTTACGGTTGACGGTAGAGGTTCTGAAAACAGAGGACGTGATTTTGAGCAGGAAATATTTAGAAATCTTGGCGAAGTAGAAATGCAAGACCAAATAAGAGGTGTCGAGCACCTAAAATCTCTTAAATTTATCGATGGAAATAGAATTGCTGTTCACGGATGGAGCTATGGGGGGTTTATGACAACCAACTTAATGTGTACATATCCAAACGTATTTACCTGTGGCGTTGCAGGTGGGCCAGTTACAGACTGGAAACTTTATGAGGTCATGTACACAGAACGTTTCATGGATACACCGCAAACCAACCCCAAAGGTTACGAAAGCACGAATCTGATCAATAAAGCTGAGAATTTAAAAGGAGATCTGCTTATGATACACGGAGCACAAGATGACGTAGTCGTTTGGCAGCATTCTCTGGCCTTTGTTCAGCAATGTGTGGAGAAGGACGTTCAACTGGACTACTTTGCCTACCCACACCACCCTCACAATGTTCGTGGAAAAGACCGTGTGCATCTGATGAGAAAGGTCATTGATTACATCATTGATCACAATCAATAGTGAGTAAATTAACCATTATATATAGTATCTCCCATCATTACAACTCCGAGAACATCTGGGTACTTAGGGAGGTTATTGCCTATGATGCCTAAAAGGTCTGATTCGATTTGATTGTTGAGTATGACATCTATAAATTCATCAACGTCAGAATCTTTCGTGAAAGTGCCCATAAAAGCATTCCAAGTTTGATCTGAAATAACCAACTTGCTTACGACAGTCAAATAAACCTTTCCAAATTGTCGGGTCTGAAAATAATACTCCCTTTGTAATTTACCATCAATAAGCTCTTCGAGCAGGCGTGTATTGCGAACTCCCAAGTGATCGTCCTTCTGAGAAAAATCAATTCCAAAAGGAGAGAACTGATGTGTACTTTGTCTAAGTGCGTATGTTGTTGTCATGATTTTGTGTGTTTTTCTACACTACAAATCAAGAATAATGAAGTGACAACTTATGTCACTGTATCAATTACTACCATAAAAAATATTAAAGGGTCTTTTTGAATATTGCAAATTCAGCCGTCAGATCCATGGAATTGATGATCTGAACTTCATCGGGAAACGCTAACAAAAATCTAAGTAAATATTCTGAAATATAAACTTTACCAGAAAAAACGTAATCATCTGTCTTGCCCTTGATTAAGGGCTTTGTTTGAGGGTAAAACTGAATTAAATAAGAATATGCCTTTCGCTGCAACTTCAATTCAACATCAAAAAGTCGCTCTCCTTTGTAACCAAAAGAGTCTATCGGTTGCACCTCTATTTTTGAAGCAAACTGCTGCTGTTTCTGCAACACCTCTACCTGACCAATCCTATTGATGTTGAAAATTCTGGCTTCGCTTGGAGCTTTTTGGACATCAACGCCGATGACACCGGTATAATTCGTTGTAAAAGTTATGGGTTCAAACAAACGATTGGTGTCAGTATTCGAATTTAATGAAGAATAATTCAACAATTTTACCTGTGTTTTTTCTTGAATCGCCTTCGATAACTTTTCAATCTTCAAACCATTACTCGCATTTAAAATATTCTCCCCTATTTGAGCTTGCTCACTCATCATGTGAAGCTTCTTCAGTATGTGTTCGGACAAATTATGAGAAGCCGACAAACGCTTTATGGATTGTCGGATCAAAAGGGATTCTTCTGAATTGAAAGTAAATTGATACTCATCACCTTCCTCCGTAGGAATAAAATAAGCTCCTTCAAAATCTGCATCTATCACAAAGCCCAGTTCTTCAAGTAAGTTGAAGTATCTGTATACGGTTCGCTTAGAAATTTCTAGAATATCTGCGAGTTCCTTGGGAGTTCTTCTTCGAACTCCTTTTAACAAACTAATCAGTTTAAATATTCGCAATATCTTACGTTGTTCGGCCATCTATGAATTGAAAAAATATAGTTTGTAGATTTAGGCTCTAAATTAATCAAAATCTGCACGAATGAAAAAATGTTTTTCAACCCTTATAATTTTAATCATATCCTTACCCATTTTCGGTCAGAACTATTGGCAACAAGAAGCTCACTATAAAATGGACGTCGACTTTGATGCTACACATCATCAATTTGAAGGACTGCAAAACTTGACTTACATCAATCATTCTCCCGACACGTTAACCCAAGTTTTCTATCATTTATATTTTAACGCCTTCCAACCCGGAAGCATGATGGATGTCAGGTCTAAAACCATTATTGACTCGGACAGACGGGTTGGGAACCGCATCTCTAAGCTCAAACCTACACAAATAGGATTGCAAGAAATATGGAGCTTAGAACAAAATGGGGTCTTCTTAGATTTTGAAATTAACGAGACCATCCTTGAGGTCTCACTAGCTGAAAGTATACTTCCTAATGATACGGTTGAATTTCGTATGAAATATAAAACCCAAGTCCCCATACAAATTCGGCGTTCGGGTAGGATGAACTCAGAGGGTATTGACTACTCCATGTCACAATGGTATCCTAAACTATGTGAATACGACAAAGATGGTTGGCACGCCAATCCCTATGTAGGAAGAGAGTTTTATGGTATATGGGGTTCTTTCGACGTCACCATACACATGGACTCTAAATACACCATTGCAGCTACTGGGGTTCTTCAAAATCCGGACGAAATCGGTCATGGATACTCAGAATTAACCCTGGACACCATTCCCACGAAATTGTCGTGGAATTTTAAAGCCGAAAAGGTTCATGATTTTGTGTGGGCTGCTGACCCTGACTACACTCACGAAATCATACAAAATGACAACGGTCCTAACTTTCATCTTTTCTATCAGCAGGGAGAAAAAACCAAACACTGGAAAGATTTGGGTAAGTACATGATACGTACTTTTGAATATGCCAATAAACATTTTGGGGAATACCCCTACCCACACTACTCCATCATACAAGGCGGAGATGGTGGTATGGAATACCCTATGGCAACTTTAATTACCGGTCATAGAAGCTTGAAAAGTCTTGTTGGCGTTTCCGTTCACGAAGCTATGCATAGTTGGTACCACGGATTACTCGCAACTAATGAGGCCCTCTATGCTTGGATGGATGAAGGTTTTACCTCATATGCTTCTAACCGAATTGAATACGAATTTTTCCCCGAAGACTTCCCTGGTATACACGAAGGGTCTTACAAAAGTTACAAGCGAATTGCCAACAGCCACTATGAAGAACCATTGTGTACGCATGCAGATCATTTTGACACCAATTGGGCATATGGAGTTGCTTCATACTCAAAAGGCGTAGTCATCCTGGATCAGTTAAGTTACATTGTAGGTGATGAAGTGGTTGAAAGATCTTTAAAACGATACTTTGATGAATGGGCTTATAAGCATCCAGATGCAAGAGACTTTAAACGCATCGTTGAAAAGGAAAGCAATATGGAATTGGATTGGTATTTCGAGTATTTCGTGAACTCAACCAAAACTATTGACTACGGCATTCACGAGATCAATAAAAAGGAGAATGGGACTCTAATCACACTAAAAAAAGGAGAAATGCCGATGCCTGTAGAATTTGAGATTGAAATGAACGATGGTCGTTTGTCTAACTATTATATTCCAACCGTACTGATGCGAGGAGAAAAGGAAGTGGAATCGGGTACGAAAATTTTAGAGGATTGGCCATGGACAAACACACACTATTCAATAAACATTGATCATAAGCCCTCTGAAATCAAGGTAATTAGGCTACACAACACAGGGCAAATTGCTGATGTAGAACCTTTAAATGATAACGTAACTGTACCAAGAAAATGGAATTGGGACAAACATAAATTAAAACTACAGATCCTTGAAAAGAAAAAGAAAAAAGGAATTCAAAAAACCATGAAAATGAAAAAGGTAGCTTTATAGTCTGTTAATGAAGATATTCTTGTAAAGAGGGTTTGCTAAAAGATTCATCAAAAAATCTATGAATCCAAAAGTTGTTTCAAAATTTGCTCACCGCTTCGAATTGATTTCACAGCCCAATCTACTTTCTTGTCAAGGATTTCTGAGTCAGAAAGCCTCCAATTCACCTCAGATTTTTTAAGTCGGGTTACAACATCATGTAAAACAAGTGCGGCAGAAACTGAAATGTTATAACTTTCCGTAAAACCGTACATAGGTATTCTTACAAAAGCATCAGCCTGATCCATAACGAGATCTGACAAGCCACCTCTCTCAGTTCCAAAAAAAAAGGCTGAACGCTCAGAAACATCAAATTCCGGAAGGAAAACATCATTCGTATGTGGTGTTGTCGCTACAATCTGGAAACCCTGAGATTTAATCTTATCGATACAATCCTGCGTGTTATTTTCCTTTTCATAATAATTGTGCATATCCACCCATTTTTCGGCTCCCATAGCAACATCTTTGGACAACTCGTATTGATTGTGGTTGGCTATAACATGCAAATCCTGAATCCCAAAACAATCACAATTACGCATCACAGCACTGGCATTATGTGATTGAAATAAATTCTCTACGGCAACTGTAAAGTGTCGGGTACGATTGGCTAAAACGGTATCAAATTTCTGAATTCGCTCGGGACTTAAAAATCGTTGTAATTCAATCAAAAGCTCTTTCTTATTCATCCCGGTTTTAAGAGTAAATTGTTGCGATTAAATTACGTTCTCCACCTCGATTTCTAAATTCACAAAGGTATACCCCCTGCCATGTACCCATAATAAAACATCCATCTGTAATGGGTATTGATAGAGAGAAACCCATAAGGGAAGATTTGATGTGTGCGGGCATATCATCAGAACCTTCTAAGATGTGCTTATAAAACGGCTCATTTTCTTTCACCAAATGATTCATGGATTGCTCAAAATCTTCCCGAACCGAAGGATCATAATTTTCATTGATCGTTATGGCTGCAGAGGTATGTTGTATGAATAGATTCAACAATCCCTCTTGGGGGAATTTGGGCAAATGAAAATTGCTTTCATTTGTGACCAAATGAAAGCCTCGCTGCTTTGCAGTCAAACTAAATTTTACTTGTTGAATCATCTCTCTATTCCCCAATTCAATCTTGAACTTACTGTTAATACTAATGTAGTGAACTTCAAACAAATTAATCATAAATTTTAAAAAAAGATCCCTTAATAAATCTTTACACACAAGAAATTAAGACTGCCTAGAGGGGTGTATAAAAATCATTGATGACAAAACATTCACTTGTGAGTGTTATTGGTTAAAAAAGAATAATTTTACGCAAAACACATCAAATGCAGCGTTATCTATCTGAACTTATAGGAACATTCGCCATGGTCTTTTGCGGAGCTGGAGCCATCATTATAAACGATATTAGTGGTGGAACGGTAACCCATGTAGGAGTTGCACTCACTTTTGGGCTTATCGTTATGGCCATGGTTTATTCTCTCGGAGATCTCTCGGGAGCACACATAAATCCTGCAGTAACCATAGCTTTTTGGGCAGCAGGACGGTTTCATAAAAAAGAAGTTCTACCCTATATAATCGCTCAAATAGCGGGGGCAATCATGGCCTCAGCCATACTCTACCTACTTTTTCCATCGCAAGAAACGCAAGGAGGTACAACACCTTCGGGGACTTCAATGCAATCTTTTATCCTTGAAGTTATATTAACATTCATTTTAATGTTTGTGATTATGAAAGTCTCTACAGGGTCTAAAGAAACCGGCACTATGGCTGGAATTGCCATTGGAGGCGTGGTTGGTTTAGAGGCTTTATTTGCGGGGCCAATAACAGGTGCCTCTATGAATCCCGCAAGATCCATTGCCCCGGCATTATTTTCCGGGCATACAGAACACCTATGGCTTTATATCTCAGCACCGATATTGGGTGCTCTGCTCGCTATTTTTGCATGTAAACTGATCAAAGGAAAGAACTGCTGTCCTGGATGTTAGTATATTACAATAGATCATTGACAAGCTCATTATTTTAATGTTTTCCCTTTTACTCTATTGCTAACTAATATTTACACAGCAGATAGTATTATCGATATATTTCTATGTTAATTTTACATGGAGGGTGTTGTAAAGAGTCCTGATCTAATATAAAGTATAACTCAATAATTCAAGTGCCATACTGCGCCAAAATACACGGTTCTAGATTGATAAAAATCAAAATATTTATTTGAATAGCCCTCATTATACAAGGCTTCACGTTCATTTTTTGTGTTGAAAATATTATTTAATGAAATAAACATGATCAAAGCATTCTTTTTCATTTTAACGTATTTACTTAAACTAAGATCAAAGCGGTTGTAATTGGCATATTGCAAATTAAGATCGTCGCTAAACATTGGTTCATAAAAACCTGTCTGATCGTCAAAAACAGATCCTGTTAAAGAATTGTAATACGTTCCCGGACGGCTTGAGTAAGTCAAACCCAATGAAAACCATTTTGGATTATTGTATTGCAAAGCTGTTTTCACTAAATAGTTAAGATCTTTTTGCCCTTTGTAATTCTTATTGTCAATCGTCATGACCTGGTTGATAAAAGAATTGGCAAATGTAAATTTGAAGTGCTTATAAAAATGGTGTTCTAAAAACAACTCTAAACCGAAAGTGTTTAATTGATCCGTTGTGAAAGATGAACTATTTGATTGTTCGCCGGTTTCATTTTTAAAATATGACGCTGTTTTTATTAATGTGTTTTTTAATTTATATGTATGATCCAAAGCGATCTGGTAACTTTCTAACAAGTTGTATTTTTTAGAATAGAAATTTGGAATTGAATAGTTGTGATAATTACCAACACTCAGTAGAAATGAATGCTTTTTGTTTGGCTGGTATTTTAAACCCAACTGTGAGCTGAAATAATATTTTTGATTTTTAACAGGTATGTTACTTCGCATTCCTGACGAAAAAATGAATTTCTCATTGAAGTCCCAACTTGTATAAAGATATGCTTCGAGAATATGATTTGAAATTGAAGTGTCCGAAAAATAATTTGGCGAAGCCGGCGATTGAGCATAATAATAAACAGGAATACTGTCATTAAATTTATTGCGATGAAGATCGTGAGAAATGCCAAATTGGATGTCTGTACTTTCTAATACAAACCATTTATAGTTTAATGAAGTATACATTTGGCTTGCTTTACTTTCCGAATTCATAGCACCAAAAGCTGTATTTTTAGTTGAAGTGTTTATTCCACTATTCAAACTAATAATTCCATTCTCAGTATGGTATTTTAAGTTGTTTACCGTAAACATTCTCTCGGTTTCCGCACTGACGTTTCCTTTATAAGTGAACGCTTCATTAAGACCATTAAATGTGTCATGGATATAATAATTGAAGGAATTAAAGGTTGTGCGTTTTCCTATTTTTCTATAAAAATTCACCCCTGCATCTTTGGTATAGAAGTTTTTAAGTTCAGGTAAATTTCCTTGTTGAATACCAACAAAAGCATCTGAAAATTGATAGTTCCCGTAGAGCTGTACAAAAGAAACATCTTTTTTAATTTTTTGAGAAAGAAAAAACCCCACACTTGCCAGACTTACTGAAAGTTGCAATTGGTTAGATTCTAAATTATTTATCGTTTGTATTTCGACCAAACCGGCACTGGTATTGCCGTAAGTTAAAGGCGGATTACTTGCGTAAACATATTGAGCATCAATTATTTCTGCATTAAACAAGCTAAAAAAGCCCTGGTTGTTTAAGTTGCTTGCTCTTACTGGATTGTATATAGGGACACCGTTTAACAGTACTCTTGACCTGTCGGGCGAACTGCCCCTTAAAGATACATTAGCAGATTCATCTGTAGTTGTTGAAGCGGGGAAAACGGTAATGGCTTTTAATGGGTCGCCTTGCGATACGGGGTTCAAATACACATCTTTTAGTACATCCATTTTTACCACAGAAAATTTTTCGGATATGGGATCTTGTGCAGTAATAATTACTTCCTCTAAAGTTAAATTAATGTCTTTTAAAATGACAACTAACTTTTTATTTATATCAATAGTAGACAATGCTATTTCACTTGTTTCGCAGCCAATAAAAGACACGATTAATGTATCGTTTAAATAATTTGTTTCTACACTAAACTTTCCGTCAAGATCGGTGACAACACCTTTTTGCGGGCTTGATTTTACGTACACATTTGCAGCAAAGACAGGTTCCCCTTCTTTGTCTTTAACAATACCATTTAATTTGGATTGTGAAAAGCAATAATAGGAACTAAAAAAAAATAGAAAAAGAAATGAGTATCTCATTTATTTACCAACTAATTTTGATGCCAGTTGATTTATGGAATAACTATCAGGGTATTCTTTGATCGCTTCCTGAAAGTATTTCTTAGCTAAATCCCACTTTTCTTTTTTGATGTACAATTTAATTAGCATTTCATAGGACTCTTCTTTTCCCCAAGAGGGTAAATAATCATTTTTCATTTTTTGAGCAGGCAAAGAAATTGCTTTCAGTAAATATTCTTCTGTTTCTTTCCCGCCACCGTATTTTTCAGGGGTATGAAAATCATTACTTGCATAAACGTAATATGCTCTTAAGTTTGTCGAGTCTGTTGCAATTGCCCGTTTTGCATTTTTCTTTATGGTTCCGGAAATAAACATCGCTTTCATACCCTTAAATTGAATGCCAAAACTTTGAAGCATTGCCAAAAGTGCATGATCTTCAGAATTTTTCTTTTTCATTTCATTTAACCAGTCAATCCCTTTGTCAATTTCCTGTACGGATCTTTTTTTATCTCCATTTTCAAGGTGATAGATCGATAAGTAAAATTGCAGATAAGAACGCCAATACAAGATGATGTTTTGTTTTTTCACTTTATTGAGTTCTTCCAATTCACCACTGAGTATAGATAGAGAATTATGGTCTTTTGACATGAGACTTTGTACAAAAGAATTGTATATTCTTTTTTGAATGCCGACAAGCAAAGTATCTGATCTTAATTCTTCAGCCTGTAATTCATAACTCACAAGTTTTGAGTTGTCAACTCGGATGGTATTGCCCTCGCAAGAAATAAACACTAATGAAATTATTAGCAATCGTATCATAATAACATATTTTTGAATATAATTAATAAAAGTATAATTATGGTCCATATAATAAAATGAACGTACCACTTTAAGGTGAATTTATATTTGCTGAATTGTAGTTTATAATTTTCCGCATAAGATCTCAACGTATGATTAGGTTTTTTTCTGCTTACAATAGCTATTGTGAAATCTGAATAAAAGGGATTCGTTTCAATTATCAACTGTATAACAAAAGCCCAGTATAGTTGAGTGAGATGAAAAAACTCGTTATAAATTGAAATGCAAAACAGACCAACTGTAATAAGGCTACCTGAAAAAAGATATAAGTACTTCTGCCAATTAATTCTTGGCCACTTCACAGAAACATAAAAGTGAGGATAAGGTCTTAATTGAAAACCTATTCTTTGAATGGGTAACCCTAGTATTCTAGCCATTGTAAGATGACCAAGTTCATGAATGAGCAAAAGTAATAAGACTAAAATATTTATTTCAATGAACTCCACTCCTACCTGTTAAACTTTACATTTTTAAATAAAAACACGAATAATATCATGGGTAATACGATCCAAACACCTAATAAATAATTAATACCTTCTCCTCTTAATATTGAAAGAGTGTGGTTTAACGGTAGTGTATTCCCTATATGTGCTATGAATTTATTGAATTCACCAACCGGATAAAATGCATTACTTGTAAATAAAATTGTGAAGTAAATAAAGTTTATAATTCCTTTATCCGCTACTTGCTTTATCCCTGAAAATGTAATTACAAGACCTAGAAAAGAAAATACTAGTAACCCGACAAAAACACCAATAATAAAATTTATTATCTCTAATGATGTTACAGTGTATCCAAACATCAAGTATGCTGTAATGCAGAGTAAGAAAACAATAAAAATTAATGAAATAACCCGACTAATCACTAACCCCATAAAGTGAAGTAATATGCTAAACGGTAACTTCCTTAAATACTTTATTAATCCATTTGAATAATAATCTTTTATTACAGGACCTATTGAAAATAATCCGTCACTTGCGATTGTCATTCCAATAATTCCAGATAAAAGAAAAGATACATAATCATCATTTTCTGATCCCCAAATACTTCCAAAAATCAAAAATAAAAATATTGGAAATGCAATTGTGAAAAACACAGCTTGTTTAATTCTAATAAAAATTAACAACTGATAATAAATTGATTGGGCTAATATTTTTATCAAAACACAAAGTTTTTACATTTTGCAGTATGGTATAAATAGGCGTCTTTTAATCCAATATCTTGAACAGAAAAGTTGTTTGTAGTTTTATTAATCATATCTAATATATCTTTTTCTTTGTCAAGGAAAATATGCAGTTCATCATTATGCTTGTAATAGTTTAGATGAATGAACTTATCGTTAAGTTTTGTGTTTTTGTTAACCGTTACTTTTTTACCAGCAGGTAAATCTTTGATTATTTTCTTTGGAGATTGGGGTTTCTGAATGAGCTTACCTTCATGAATAAAACCAATTTTTGTAGCTAATTTTTCAACGTCTTTCCAATTGTGAGTAGTGAAAAATATGGTTCTATTGTCTTGTCTAAGAATTTTCCATATTCTATCAATTATAGTAGGATCTAAATTCGCAAAAGGTTCATCTAATATTAACAGATTAGGATTATGTATTATTGAAAGTAGTAACCCAACTCTTTTTCGCTCACCCTGTGAAAGTTCTTTTATGAATGAATTAGCTATTTTTTCAATTTCAAATATTTCAAAATATAAGATTTTAATTTCTTTGTAATCTAATTTATGAATTGTCGTGAAATAACGAATTATTTCATTCACTTTCAATAAAGGAAATAATGGTAAATGATCATAAACAATACCGATATTGTTAAAATTATTTTTTTGCTTTCCAAAAAAAACTACGTCACCATTGTCTGATCTTAAATTATTTAGTATTAAATCTATTAGTGTAGATTTTCCAGAACCATTCTCTCCAAGCAATGCAAATGAATCAGAATCATTTACAAAAAAACTAATACTGTCAATAATAATTTTAGTTTTTACTTTGTATAAAATATCAGATACCTTTATTACTTCTTTCATACCTCACAAGAACTTAAGTTATCTCCTTTTTTACCAATAACAATAATGTTGTTAATTGTTTCAAATACGCCATCAATGTCAAGAAAATCATTAACCTTATCGTCATTGTAACCACCTAACATACATGATCCAAGATTTATGGATTCTGCCAATAAACTAATTGTTTGACCTATAAAACCGGATTCTTGCATCAAAAAACGATAACCTCTATCTCCATACTTAATTAACAAACGTTCAATTATTCCTGTAGTAATTATTAAAGCAGATGATGTTCTCATATTGATGTATGGTTCTGCTTGTATAATTTGTAATAGTTCTTCAATAAAATCACCTTCTTTTAATAATTCAAGGTGGTTGTTATCTGTTCTGTAATGATACAGACCTGATGGTATATGGGCATTAAATATTACTACGTAAATTTCTAAGGGGTACAGTCCACCACCAGAAGGAACATTTCGCATTCCAATATGCCCGTCAAGTTCAAATCCTGCAATTTTGCTTTTATATGTTACACCGTATGAATTAAATAATAATGCAGTTAACTCATTAAGTGATATTTTGTATTCCTTGTCATAATCTCTAATACTTCGTCTATTAATCAAACAATTGTACAATGTCTCATTGGGTTTGAAATTTGTATATACTGACAAATCAATTGTTTTATTACCGGGATAACTCTTAAATGGCTGACTTGAACGCTCAAGGACATAAGCGTTATTAAACCCTTCAATTTTTTCTCCTTGTGAACGAATTGTATGTGTTGTAAATTTAGAGTTTTCATGATAAAGCATTGCAATAGATTCGTCAATGTTCTTTTTTCCATACATTGAACCATCCATCTCATTATACTTGTCTTTTACTTCTGATATTTTCATATTATTCTTGTTTTTACGGAAATGGGTGAGGCAGTTTGTTTAAATGATGAAAGTCATTAGACTTGTATCCCATCTTTTCAGGTACAGAATAAAGCCTTTCGCCTCCAAGAAAATAAAAAGGATATGAACCCGCTAATTGTATCAATTGAGGAATAAAAACCTTGACACTAAAAAAGCCAATCTGCCTTATGTCGTAAGTGGTTATATCCTTAAATAAAACATTATAGCTTTTATCTTTTAGGATCTTTACAATATGTTTTACTTCTTCTTTATCCGTTCTGACTATAGTCTCATTAAAATCAATTGCCTTAGTTTCTTTTGCATTTGTCAATTTATCAAACACATGCCAAAGGTCTTGTCTTTTTACATAAAAGATTGAATGGTCATCAAAATTCTGAATTAATGTGTAATCATCAGATGGTTTCCAATTCTTTTTTTCTCCCAATAAATATCTAAAATAAGGAACGGCCTGACCTATTTCCTGAATTACTTTTTTGATGGCATCCCCATAAGTTGCTCGTGTAGATGAACCAACGGCAATAAATTTACCATATTCAGCTTCTCCAAAACAAAACCCTAAAACAGAAGGCACTTCAATATCATAACTAATGTCAAAAAAGTGCCACTCATACTTTGCAGGAAAATGACGATCAATATAATCCTGAATTTCTTTTGAAATAATAATTTTATTGGGAACCAGATTTTGCATCCAGGTTAGCACAAAGCTGTCTCTTTCAATAGATTCGTAAAGTCCGTTTAAAATAGCTTTATAATAGTCTGTATGTGCTGCTAATCCAGTTGAGGTGTTAGCTGTAATATATTTCTTGTCATGATTAAAAGGTAAATAAATAAATTGTGCAGGCAGCCATGTTTCCTTACCACTTGTTAAGTCTAGCGTGGGAAACCATGTTAGTTCAATATCTTCAGTAAAATCATTAATCCCAAACCTTTCATCTTTAAATTGTTCTTTATGAAATAATGCAAATTCCTTTGGATGGACAGCATGTTTAGGTAAAGATTTATATGAAGAAAATATACTGTCGTCTAAATTATAAAAAGCAGCAGCATATCGTTCAACAGTTTCTCCAATTGTACCTAAAACAGCATCTTCCCATTCAAATCCGCAACCAGCACTTTTTCCGGCATACTTCTCTCCGGATAAATATTCAGTGTTTGCAGCCAAAACACCATAATTTACCATTTTAGGGTCGTAGTTCATTCTTGGTAACTTTACTATACGATAAAGCATACCAATTTCATTGGATATTATATTTAATCCGTCATTTAATGTTGTTACACTCATTTCTTTTATTTTAGTGTGATTGCTTCTAGCCAAGGAGAAGGATTATATTCTAATTCTGGCTTGCACACTTCACAAAAAGGCTTTTTTAATAAACTATGTTTTGTGGAATTTAAGTTTGTAATATTGATTTTTACAACACTGCGCCAGGTTACAGGCAAACTCCATTCTTCGATAAATTTCGTGACTTCCAATAAAGTTAAATCCGCTATTATGTTATAAACAATGGTAGAATTAGGAATTATGTCAGGTTTGGAGCCCTTTCTATTTGATCTTAAATAGTCTTCGTAAGAATCTAAAAACACAGGGAATTCGTGATTGCTTTTTATTCTGCTAATTAAACAATTATAACAGCCAGTTTCTTTGCCATAAAATAAGGGCCCTATTTTAATTGATGTTTCTTCTATGCCACCGACATAAAGCCACGGTTTATTATATTTTAATGCTGTTTTATTAATTAGTTCAATATGAAAAGGTGACCACTCATTAGCATCAACAATAATAAAATCAGATTTATTTACAGCTTTTTCAATATCAATTTCATTATTAAACAAGTATGTTTTTACCTCTTTAAAATTTTCTACTTCAGCCTTCTCTTCAATTTTTTTGGTAAGCCCACCCTGACCGAAAATACCTAAAATAAAATCTGAAACTTGTTTTACATCTGAGGAGTATTGATATTCAACATCTTTAATTTTATCCTTTAATTCAATCGAAATTTCAAAGGATAAAAAACGATATTTGTCTAATATTTTTAATACATCTATTACTTTGGGTTTATTTGACTTTGTTTGTACTTTTCGCTTTAATTCTTTGAGATTTAATCCTTTATTTTTCTTTATCTCTGAAACAATATTTAAAAATATATCTTCTTTTTCTTTATCATCAAATTCTAAAGTGTAAGAATTTGTTTTTGTTCTTAATTGGTAACAATTTTGTTTTTGATCTTTGAATACATCAAAATTTTTAATCATTCTTATTTATCCTTTAATTATTTATAAAAAAATGGGGCAACTCTTATGGTCAACCCCATTCTTCATTTGTCAATTAGTGCTATACTGCTAGATAGCGGCATTCGAACTACTATTACTCCAACAACAAGAACAACAACAGCAACAGCAACCTGCAGCTGCCATAGCGGGAGCGACTAATTCAGCTGAACTTTTACTTAACTTTTTGATTTTCATGATATATAATCTTAAGTTATAACATACGAATTACACTTAATAAAGAGGTAACCCTTCTCTTAATACAAACAAATTTAAGTAGTTAGCTGGTCAAATTATGTCATTGTTTTTTTTTATAAGTTTTCGTCCATTTGCAATAAATTATCTCATGTCCTTCCTCCCTAAGAACTGCAATCATTCTTCCAACGGTTCTTTCACTACATTCATATTTCTCAGCTATTTGTTTTAGAGAAATACAATAATTTTTTTCAATCATTTCTAACAAGTATTCGATTTTCTGCTTTCGTTCTAGATATTTCATGTTACATATTTGATTAATTCATTTTTCTTAATATTTGGTCTGTAGGATTTTTTGCATTCTCGAAGTAGAACTCAAAAGAAAATCTGAAATCATTAGTATCACTAAAATCTGTACTGGAAAGTTGATAATAAGAAGTGAAGAATAATTCTATTAAGGTAAATCTGTTATATCCTTTTAAAATCATTTTATTAAGTTCTTAGAAAATTGGCGGAAACTAATATATAAATTTAAATTGTTTTATAATTTAAAAACTGCATGCATAACTATTTCGGTAGAAGATGACAACAGAGAACTGTTCATCATTTTATATATTTGACACGAGAACAAAAAAATTAGAAATGGGAAGAGCATTTGAACTTAGGAAGGGAAGAAAGATGAAACGTTGGGCAGCCATGTCCAAAACATTCACCCGTATCGGGAAAGATATTGTGATGGCTATCAAAGAGGGTGGCCCTGATCCTGAATCTAACTCAAAATTGAGAGCTGTCATTCAAAATGCGAAAACAGCCAACATGCCCAAAGATAATATCGAACGTGCCATAAAAAAAGCCTCTGACAAAGATACTTCGGACTACAAAGAGGCTCTTTTTGAAGGGTATGCGGCTCATGGAGTTGCCATCTTGATTGAGACCGCAACAGACAATAACAATCGTACCGTTGCCAATGTGCGCAGTTACTTCAATAAATGCGACGGATCACTGGGAACATCAGGCTCCGTAGAATTTATGTTTGAGCACAAATGTAATTTCATGATTGCTAATACTGGGCAAGACCTTGAAGAACTCGAATTTGAATTGATTGACGCAGGAGCAGAAGAGGTATTTGAAGATGAGGGAGGTATTATGGTTTACGGAGACTTCCCAAATTTTGGTGGCATACAAAAAGCCTTGGAAGAAAATGAATTTGAAATTCTAAGCTCTGGATTTGATCGAATCCCCACAACGCTCAAAAAGCTATCGGAAGAACAAGAAGTGGACGTTCACAAACTTCTCGAAAAAATTGAAGACGATGATGATGTTCAAAACGTCTATCATAACATGCAAGAATAACTTTGTTACAATCCAGAATAGCTCCTTTAGGAGCTTTTTTTTTGCCCAATAAATTTGAGGAAACAATCGGAAACAATAACAAACGAATTTTGTTTCCTCTGTTTATTAGCCTTAATTTTGCAACCTAAGATGGAAAGAGTCACACATATCATTCAAGGAGCATTACAATTGTTTATGCAAGAGGGGGTAAAACGAGTCAATATGGATGACGCTGCTTCCTTTCTGGGGATATCTAAAAAAACACTCTATCAATACGTAAGCAACAAGGGCGATTTGGTAGAAAAAGCTTTCAAACTTCATCAGGACGGCATATTGGACATGATCAATAACATTCAAAAAAAGAATGAAAACCCAATCGATGAGCTGTTTGAAATTGACGAAAATGTAAGTTATATGCTGAAAAATAGGCCTCCAATGATGATTAATGATCTCAAAAAATACTACCCATCCGTATGGCTCATTTTAGATAAGATTAAAAAGGAAACCCTTTTCACGTGTATTACCCAAAATATCAAACGCGGAAAAAACATCGGATTGTATCGAAAGTCTGTCAACAATACCATCATCGCAAAACTCATGCTGAATACTATAGATGCACTAGTTGATGACGAAATATTCCCACTAACCGATTACAGTTTCAAATCACTTTTAAAAGAGAATCGGATATACCACATTCGTGGAATAGCTACTGAAGAAGGAATCCACTATCTAGAACAAAAGTTAAAACATGATTAAAAAAATCGTATTTGTAGGAGGTTGTTTACTGAACTTTGTCATTCATGCACAGCACTCATTTTCGCTAGAAGAAGCTCAAAACATCGGACTAAAAAATAATCTAGAAATTCAGAATGCATATTTAGATGTGAAACATGCTTCCAAACAAATGTTGGAAACAGTATCCATTGGATTACCACAAATAAATGCTGAAGCTCAATGGCAAAACTTCCCCGAAGTACCAACGAGCCTTGTTCCAGCATCTCAGTTTAACCCCGATGCTCCCGACGACGTTTATGCAGAAATGCAATTTGGAATTCCTCACACAACAACAGGCTCCATTACTGCAAGCCAACTCATATTCAGCGGAAGCTACATCGTCGGCTTGAAGGCTGCAAAGTCATTTATGAACTTTGCAGAAATCAGCAAAGACCTAACCGAAAAACAAATTAAAGACAGTATTACTACAGCATACTTCAATGTTTTAATTACCAAAGAAAACTACACATTTCTTGAAAACATCGTTGAAGTTCACAAAGATATCGTCACCGAAACAGAAGAAAGGTACAGCAATGGTTTTCTCGAAGACATCGAGGTAGATCGAATGACTATGGTTCTCTCGACCATGGAAATACAATTGAATAATGTACAAAGGCAAACTGAAATTGCAGAAGCCTATCTAAAACTAATCATTGGCTTACCACTAAGTGACTCGATAACACTCACAGAGAGTCTACAATCCATTTTAGATGCTAGTGTGAGTTTCAACCTGGGAAAATCCCAAATAAAAAATCGATTGGAATACCAAATTGCCGATTTGAATATTGAATTGAAAAAGTTGGATATGCGGCGGTATCAAACCGAAAAACTTCCAAGAATTACTGCTTTTGCATCCACAGGTAGCAGTGCGATGGGATCAGATTTTAATGCTTTCGAAAAAGAGGCTAAGTGGTATCCGAACCAATTGATCGGGTTGAAAATCACTTTTCCGATTTTTGATGGATTAGGCGGAACCGCACGAATACAAAAAGCACGCATCAAATACGAGCAAGCTAAAAATGAAAAAGAATTGATCTCACAATCCTTAGAACTTGCTCATCTTGCAGCTCAGAGTCATTATTTAAATGCCATAAACAACTTCAAACACCAACAAAGCAACCTCATCTTAGCCGAAAAAATATACACCAAAACCACAACCAAGTACAAGGAAGGCTTGGTGAGTAGCATCGAATTATCACAAACCGGAACGGAATACTTAGAAACAAGTACCAATTTCTCAAAAAGCATACACAACTTATTGATTAGTAACCTGAACTACCAACGTTCTCTAGGAAAATAATACCATGAAAAAACAAATCATATTCATCACGACACTTTGCCTTATTCTTTCTTCATGTGGCCAAGAAGAAACAAAAACCAACGATAAGGCCTTACAGTTGAAAGAATTAAAATCAGATCTAAAAACGCTTACCAATGACATTAAAAAATTGGAAATCGAATTAAACTTGAACACCAAATTACCGGTTAAAAACAGAATCCCAGTTCGTATTGACACACTCAAAGAAGAGGTGTTTTACCATTACATAGAACAACCCGGAAAAATTAATTCAAAAGAGAACATCTTGGTAAGTGCTGAAATGGGGGGGCTAATCACTAAAATCAACTTCAAAGAAGGCGATGTTGTAACCAAGGGCGAAACGGTTGTTAAATTGGACTCAGATTTGATGCAAAGCAATGTAGACGAATTGATGGCAACACTCGAGCTGGCAAAAACAACCTTTGAAAGACAAGAGGCACTTTGGAGTAAAAAAATCGGTTCCGAACTGCAATATCTTCAGATAAAAAACCAATACAAATCTTTGCAAAAAAAAGTCGATGCTGCTGAAACACAATTGAATAAATTAAACATCTCTGCACCAATCAATGGGGTTATTGAGGAACTTTTTCTGAACCCAGGAGAACTTGCCAATCCGGGAAGACCTGCTTTTAGAATTGTAAATACAGAACGTATTTACGTGGAATCGGATGTAGCGGAACGCTATGCGAATGTATTACAAAAGAACAGCCCTGTAAAGGTAACATTCGACGCCCTTGGAATTCAACAGCAAAGTTCATTGAGTTTTGTCGGGCAAGTTATCAATCCAGAAAACAGCACGTTCAAAATTAAAATAGATCTGGACAATCCTAAAGGATTTCTCAAGCCTAACGGGAGTGCCTCTCTTGAAATACAAGACTATGTGAATCATCAGGCCTTAGTCGTTCCCTCTCAGGTTGTGAAAAAAGATATGCGCGGAGACTACTTATTCATAAACGACAATGGAACAGCTGAAAAAAGATATGTGAAAATGGGCCTATCTCATGACGATAAAAGCATCATCGTTTCTGGACTCAATGTTGGTGATGAAATCATTATTGAAGGCTTCAGTGAAGTGGTAAGTGGAAGTGTCTTAGACATCAAAAAGTAAATTATGGCTCAAAAAAATAGAAATTTCGGTCTGACAAATTTGTCCTTAAAAAATAAGACCTCGGTATTTATTCTTACAGCTTTGTTGACTCTTTTTGGACTGTTTTCTTACAAAAACATGCCCAAATCTCTATTCCCAGACATTGTCATGCCTACCATCATGGTTCAAACCATGTATCCTGGTAATTCTCCGGCTGATATTGAAAACCTGATTACCCGACCTATTGAAAAACAAATTAAGTCGGTAAAAGGAATCAAGAATTTAACTTCGAATTCCGTTCAAGACAACTCAAGTATTATTGTTGAATTCAATACAGACGTAGAGGTTAAAACTGCTTTACAAGATGTGAAAGATGCGGTTGACAAAGCTAAAAGTGATCTTCCGAATGACCTGGACATAGACCCCATGGTTATGGATATCGATTTCTCTGAATTCCCTATCCTGAACATCAATCTTTCTGGTGACTACAGCTTGGATGACCTGAAGGTATATGCAGAAGAGTTACAGGATCAAATCGAATCGTTATCGGAGATTTCAAAAGTTGAAATTACCGGCCTACTAGATCGAGAAATCTCCATCAAAGCAGACCTGCACAAAATGGAAAACAACAAGGTAAGCTTTAGCGATATTGAAAACGCAATTGCTGCAGAGAATGTATCCATTGCGAGTGGTGACATTCTTTTGGGCACTTCTCGAAGATCGGTGCGTACCGATGCCGAATTCAAGACCACTCGTGAAATTGAAAACATCATCGTAAAAAGTGAAAGTGGGAATATTGTTTATCTAAAAGATGTTGCCGAGGTGGTTAATGGCTATGAAGAACGGGAAAGCTACGCTCGACTCGACAAAAAACCCGTTGTTTCTCTGAATGTAATTAAGAAAAGTGGCGAAAATTTATTGGTGGCTACGGATAAAATTATGGAGATTTTGGACGAAGCCAAAGCATCTCAATTTTTACCACAAGGACTAAACATTTCAATCACAAACGATCAATCTGAACAAACACAAGATCAACTTGACAACCTTGAAAACAGCATCATTTTCGGAGTCATTCTCGTAATTCTTGTGTTGCTGTTCTTTTTAGGCCTCAGAAACTCTTTGTTTGTCGGACTTGCCATACCGCTCTCTATGTTCATCAGCTTCGTCATATTAGGAGGCATGGGCACGGCAATGAATACCGTGGTTTTGTTTGCTTTGATATTAGCCTTAGGAATGCTTGTAGACAACGCTATCGTAGTTATTGAAAACATCCATAGACTATACAACGAAGAGGGCTTAAGTCGCATCGAGGCGGCAAAAAGAGGAGTAGGTGAAATTGCTGTAGCCATCATTTCATCGACGGCGACAACACTGGCAGCTTTTTTCCCTCTGTTGTTTTGGGACGATCTGATGGGTGAGTTTATGGGGTATATTCCCATGACACTTATCATCGTTTTGGGATCCTCTCTGTTTGTGGCATTGGTGATCAATCCCGTGTTTGCATCACAATTCATGAAAAAAGACGAGCGCAAAAACCCAAACAAACAGAAACTATCAAAAATAGCCATCTTACTTACCTTATTTGCTGTGATGTTTTATCTAGGCGGTAAAACCTTGATGGGATCCCTATTGATTGTATTTGCCCTTCTAACCTTAATCAATGGTTTATTCCTTACGCCACTATCCTACTGGTTCCAAGACTCCTTATTGGTGAAACTGGAAAACCAGTATTCAAAAGCACTGAATTGGGCACTGAGTGGTTTAAAGCCCTACTTACTTTTGTCAGGAACAGGACTTCTACTCTTTCTGTCTATTGGATTCTTTGCGTTTAAAGCACCCAAAGTAGAATTCTTTCCGGTAAACGAGCCTAAATATGTAAATGTATTTGTAGAGGTTCCGATTGGCTCAGATGTCGGACTTACCGACTCCATAACCCATTTGGTAGAAGATGAGATTTTCGAAATTTTAAAACCCTTCGAACATGCCGTATCATCTGTGATGACCAACATAGGCTCTGGAACTACTGACCCAAACGACATGGGGGGTAATATGGGTGTAACGCCGAACAAAGCGAGAATCACCATCAACTTCAAAGAATTTAAATTAAGGAAGGGTGTCGATACTGGAGAGGTCATGAAATTAATTTCCTCCAGCCTCACCAAAATGCCCGGTGTAGAAATAAGTGTTGACAAAAACCGTGAGGGCCCACCCATGGGGAAACCCATCAATATCGAAGTCAGAGGTGAGGATTTTGAAAAACTACTTTCCATCTCTGATGACGTAAAAAACACCATCGATCAAGAAAATATTCCAGGAATTGAAGGTTTAAAAATTGATTTGGAATTGAGTAAACCTGAACTTCTGATTGAGATTGATAGAGATCAAGCAAGAAGACTTGGTATTTCTACTTATTTGGTCGCAAGTACGGTTCGTACGGCGCTGTTTGGTAAAGAAATTTCTAAATTCAAGGAAGGAGAAGATGAACACCCAATTGTATTAAGACTGGATGACAAATACAGATATAGTGTCCCAGCATTAATGAATCAAAAGATTACATATCGGAGTCAATCTTCAGGACAAATCAAACAAATCCCTATTTCTTCTGTCGCTACTTACGCTTACAACACCACTTACGGTTCGGTGAGTCGTAAAGATATGAAACGTCAAGTGACACTCTACTCCAATGTAGTTGAAGGCTTCAATGAAAACCTAATCAATGAGCAACTCAAACAAATTCTAGCAGACAAAAAAATGCCTCCTGGATACGTACTTCAATTCACCGGAAAACAACAAGAACAAGCACAAACCCAAGACTTTCTTTCCAAAGCTTTGATGATTGCTATTGCCTTAATTACATTGATTCTTGTGAGTCAATTTAACTCTGCTATAAAACCATTCATCATCATTATTACAGTAGTATTTAGTACCATTGGTGTGTTTTTCGGCTTGGCCTTATTCAATATGGACTTTGTCATCATCATGACCGGGATTGGAATTGTTTCTCTAGCCGGAGTCGTCGTGAACAATGCCATCGTTCTTATTGATTATATTGATCTTCTAAAGGCACGAAAGCGTAGAGAATTAAACCTTAACGATAACGCTATTCTGGATTCGAAAACTTCCATATTATGTATCAAAGAGGGAGGGCAAAAGCGTTTAAGACCTGTATTATTAACCGCAATAACCACCATACTCGGGCTACTGCCTTTGGCAACTGGAATGAACATCAACTTCTTCACCCTTTTAACTGAGTTTGATGCTCAAATATTCTTCGGTGGAGACAATGCTATATTCTGGGGACCCATGGCTTGGACGGTTATTTTCGGTTTAAGTTTTGCTACGTTCTTAACACTGATACTCGTTCCCGTGATGTATTTATTGGCAGACAGGATTAAAAATAAGATGTCAAACATCATTTCATCATAAAATTTATGAAACCGATTCAACGATTTTAAATCGATTTACTTACTTTTGCTCGACATTTTGCTGACGTAGCTCAGTTGGTAGAGCACATCCTTGGTAGGGATGAGGTCGTCGGTTCAAGTCCGATCGTCAGCTCAAAAGCGGCATTTCATTCTCTGAGATGCCGCTTTTTTCTTTTAAAGCCTCTTGATAAAGATTTATCAAACCTAAAAAAAACAAGAAATCCACAATTAAACTTACCGTCTTTCATAGCTCCAAACATTAAGAAAACACAAATCAATGCTCATCTTTATGAACGGTAAATAACAACTCCATTTTAATGTTTAACAACCTTAAACGTTTGTAATGTTTCCTTGTTGGTTGTATTTACCTTCAACATATAAACCGCATGCGGTAAATGGCTCATGTTTATGTGAGTCAAGGCACCTGTCAATTGATCCGTATCCAATAAGTTCCCCAAAACATCGTACAATTGATAATCTAACTTCCGATTGCCATAATTTTCAACCTCAATGATCAATAGATTTGTTCGTGCTTGAAAGGATGCTGTCAAGTCCATTTCATCTACCAATTCCACAACTTCTTCTTGCTGAATAGAAGACGCCATTCGACCCCAATTCGTCAATACATTCACATCGTCAATAGTACAATCGGATGGCCCTAGCGATAATACAAACTCTCCAACAGCACTCCCTGTTTCTCTTTGAATAACAGATATTCCGGCATCAGGGTGACTTACATGAACGTGCCATGAAACTTCATCTTGCCAAGTACCGCCTCCTACTTCAAGTCTGTAGCAACCTTCAGGTAAGTCCCAGTAATCTGTACCTCCAAAACCCGATAATAAACTTCCTTGTGCTTCTGTAGAACCCCAAGCATTAAATATTTCATACCTATTCCCATTCCAGCCGTCTCCATAAGAATCTTGCATGGCTACCTCTACACTGTACATCACGGAATGATTGATACTGATGTATGAATTATTCGATTCCGTACTCGTCTCGCAATCTCCCTGATCGTTATTATGGGCTTCACAGTTGAGAAAGATAAAATGACCTCCCGATTTATAAGAACCGTCATCACAAGAGCCATCCGACAGCCAAATTTCGGGGGCACAGTTTCCATTGCAATCCAAAACCTCTTGCGGAGAACAGCCTATGGTTCCTGAGATCGCACATGAGACCGTTAGCTCATAAGAACCCGAATACGAACTGTAACCCTCTATTAAAATGTAATAAACTCCTGGTTCTAGGGGTTTATTTAAAATCGTCCGAGTACCACAATCTCCATCATCATCCCCTGAGTGTATCTCAGTCATGTTTTCATTGTAAATGCGCAGGTAAGTATCATATGCGGAACCGCAGGTCGAAAACTCATAGTCTCCCATGGAAGCCACCTCAAATCGATAAATGTCTTCGGGAGAGATGCCGCCATAATTGTTGGCAGATTCTACAGTAGATCCTGTCACTGAAGACCCACAAAAGATTGAACTTGGTACGATACACGAACCATCAGCATCGGTTGCTGCTGCATCATAATTTAAAGCAGATGCTTCCGTACAACCTTCTATCTCATCGGCATTACAAACGCCATCACTATCAGCATCCTGATCCAGATACATTCCTTCCTCACAAACATCACAATAGCTTAACGGATGGTTGATGGTTAAGTTTAGCGTTGCCGTAGAATCACATCCCAAAGCATTTGTTGTACTCCAGGTGTACGTTCCACTGGCATTATAAGTGGCACCGTTCCAATCGTAACTATCGCAGGCTGTAACATTTTCACTGGAAGTGCTACTGTTATTGATGGTGACTCTTAGCGTATGTACTCCACAAAATGTAGAGTCATCATAAGCATGCTTTAGATCTTGTGTGCTCGTAACGGTTTGTCCTTCCCATGTGAAACTGTCACAGGCCGTTACTGAGCTCATACTAAACACCTCGTATGTGCAAGAGCCATCGTCAGTTGTTGCTTGATCATTAAAGTTACAGGCGACCGTATCCATACAGCCAAAAATTTGTTCTTCTAATATTCGTAAATCATCTTTGGGAACAAAATCTTGAGATTGTTTGTCTTTGCCAAAGTAAAAACTTGCAAAAGGCTTCACATGATGTAATTCAGACATCGCGGCAAAAATTTCATTTTGTGTGCCGTCGTAGATGCGTACCCGGGTACGATCAATAAATTTGTTTCCATACATCAATGATTCCCAAATAGAATACGGGTGAACAGCTTCAAAAGTAATATCCATATCACTCGTCCAATACAAAGCACTCTGATCAAACAAACCAGAATCTATTTCATGTGCTGCTTCTTTAAAGTTTTCTAAAGAGGGTAAAAAATAATTTATTCTACTTTGTGCTTCTTCTATAGGACGGTTTAAATCCTCACAAACTTGCGACGCAACCTTTTCTTCGCCACAACTGATAAACTTTTCTATATCTTGAGTTCTATTCACTAAATTCTTTTCATGAACAACACGCATAATAGGTTGTAAGTCTGACAATTGAAACTTTGTGGTCAGGAAATGATCCGTACAATTAAATCGATGTTTATAATCTCCGGATTGTCCGAATGCTTCATCTTCGCGTTGTCCAAAAAGATCTTCTTTTAAAACTAAATAGGCTATTTCTTTCTCTGTATCTACTTTATACACAACGCATCCCTCGATCTCATCACCTATTTTAGGCGAGCCAGTACATGAATCTTTATTCTCGAATAAAATTTCATATAAGTGTTTATCGTAACAAAAATTAATCATTTTATTCGGCGCTTCTTCAGGGCCCATTGAATCATCTTTTTCTTCTTCCACCAGCACCTGCTCACCGTCCCCTATTGCAGTTTTTGACTCAAATAATATCTTAATAAAACGAACGTAATTTTGTATACTATCAACTTCAGGCCCACAACTAGCATTTGGAATATCTACTTCTTGAGGAAAAAGAAACGAAACATGTTCTCCTTGATTGCAATTATAAGTAGCAGACGACCAATAAGAATGATCAAAATTAAAATCTACAAATCCTTCAACACCTACTAAAATAAAACGACTTTCTTGCATACAATAAAAGTCAGTTTCATCTGGAGAAATCCATTCTTCTTCCTCAAGAAGATCCATAAAACCATTATAATTAACCCTATGACCATCATTTTGATCTCTTAATTGAACAATCCCATATTTACATCCACCTTCAATTTCTTCTACATGGTACACAATACCTCCACTTATTAAATCTCCAACTTGAATTTGAGCAAAAACGTTTGTAGTGATTAAAACAATCATTAAAAACCCATACATCTTTTCATAAACTATATATTTATATAAATAAAATTAATTAAATATATATATATAATTATTATATATTCCTAATATTAAACTAAAAAAATAGAGTAATGTATGCAAAGTCGGCTTTCTGGATACTTTCCTCTTATTTTAGATATAAAAAAAGGGCGGCCTATTAGGCTGCCCTTTTTTTGAGTATGTTTTAATATATTATTTTTTAATCAACTTACTGTAATGCTGGTTTCCATCAACATCCGTCAACTTTAGTGTGTAAATCCCACTAGATAGATTAGAGATGTCAATCTGTCCGTCGTAATTTTGATTCCATTGAAGCATCTGTCCGGATAGACCGTAAATGGTAATCGTCTCAAAATCTAAGTTTGAAATCGTTACCAGATCAGATGCTGGGTTTGGATAGATCTTCATGCCGATCGATTCTGACTCTTCAAGACTCACGCAACCGCCATTAGGATCAACTTCATTTGTGATCAAAGTTCCGGAACCGTCTGTTTCACCCGAACAGTACTCACATCCTTCAGGAATAAGACAAGAAGCATCATCAACATTTGCCTCGGTATTGTAATTACAAGCATTCACATCGGTACAACCACCAACTGGAAGGATACATAAGCCATCGTCTTTATTAGCCAGTGAGCTGTAATTCAATGCATTCTCATTCATACAACCCAATATAACTTTGTTTGAACATGAATCGTCTGAAGTGTTGGCATTTGGATTGTACTCAACATAAGTATCATCCATACAACCTGACACAAGGTCCACACAAGTATCATCGTTGGTGTTGGCAGACTCATCATAGTTAAATGCCGTTGCATCGGTACAGCCAAGTACGATGATTGTCGTACATGAAGCATCATCGTCCGTTGCTAAGGAATTGAACTCAAAGTAGAGTGAATCGGTACAACCTGAAACTTCCAACTCATCACAAATGCCGTCTGTATCGACATCGCTGATACAAACATCGTTACAGTCGTAGAAAGCTTCGGTATATTCACAGCCTACATTTGTATTTGCGGAAGCATCGTAATTACACGCATCTTCATCCATACAACCTACAATTTCTATGATACAAGAATCATCGTCGGTATTGGCCAGCGAGTTGTAATTGCTTGCTGCTTCATCGGTACAACCACTCACAATCGCTACACATGAATTATCTTCCGTATTCGCCAGTGCATTGTAGTTGTATGCAGCTTCATCTGTACAGCCATTCACTACAGCCTCACAGGAACCGTCATCGGTATTGGCCAGTGAGTTGTAATTGAATGCTGTTGCATTCGTACAACCAGTCTCTATGGCAATACAAGTACCGTCATCCTTATTGGCATTGCTGTTGTAGTTAAATGATGTCTCATCGGTACAACCCAAAACAAAGACCTCGCAAGAACCGTCGTCTTGAGTTGCTAGTGGATTGTAGTTTGCAGCTGTTGATGTCATACAACCCAAAACAACTACGGCCTCACAAGAACCGTCGTCTTGAGTTGCTTCTGCATTGTAATTACTTGAGAGTGAATTGGTACAACCAGGTACCAAATAAATACATGTAGATTGCGAATCATCAGTTGCCGATGCATCGTAATTTTCAGCCGTTGAATCCATACATCCGTAGGTAACGTTTTGAGTTGTGCATGAACCATCATCCACGTTAGCCAACTCATTGTACTCATCGTAATCAAAATTGGTACAACCGTTTACAATAAGATTGATACAAGAAGTTGGATTGGTATCGGTGTCAGGCACATTGGTCAGCGCTGTAATACTTTTATCTGACGTATTGTAATCCCAATGCTCCAGATAGGTGTCATCGGTACACCCTTCAACAATTAAAGTCGCACACGAACCGTCATTTGTATTTGCAGAGGAATCAAACTCCGTATAATTCACATCGGTACAACCACTTACAATCAATGTCTGACAAGTGCTAGGGTCCGTATCCGTGTTTGCGGATGCATTATACTCCGTATATGCATCATTCATACAACCCAAAACAATAAGCGTTGAACAAGAATCATCATCTTTATTGGCAGAAGCTGAATATTCTAGGTAATCAGAATCCGTACAACCAAGTACCGTGACATTTACACAAGAACCGTTGTCTGTATTTGCGGATGCATCGTATTCTAAATAAGTATCATCGCTACAACCGTATACAATCGCTAAACAAGAACCATCATTTACATTGGCATTGGAATCGAAATTGAATGCATTCAAATCCGTACACCCACGAACAACTGCTGTAGCACAAGAACCATCATCTACATTAGCCAATGCACTGTACTCTGTATAAGCATCATCCATACAACCCGTAACAGCAATAGTAACACAAGCTGACTCATCGGACGAATTGGCCGAAGCGTTGTACTCTACATAATCAGAATCTGTACAACCCGATACAACTTCATTCGCACAAGATGTCGGATCGGTATCCGTATTGGCAGATGCATTAAATTCAACATAATTGGCATCCATACAACCGTATACGATGTCTAAACAAGAACCGTCATTGGTGTTGGCGTTGGCCTCGTAATTGAAAGCATTCAGATCCGTACAGCCATTAACAACTGCGGTAGCACACGACGTAGGGTCTGTATCTTTATTTGCGGATGCATTGTACTCCGTGAAATTATCATCCATACAACCAACAACTGCAGTAGTCACACATGCCGTTACATCTGAAGTATTCGCAGATGCATTGTACTCCAGATAAGCTTCATCTGTACAACCTGAGACTACTTCATTCACACAGGATGTCGGATCGGTATCCGTATTGGCAGATGCATTAAATTCTACGTAACTATTATCCAAACAACCGTATACAATCGCCGTACAAGAACCATCATTCGTATTAGCACTAGCATCGTAATTGAAAGCATTCAAGTCGGTACATCCCTCTACCACGAGAGTCTCACACGAAGTGGGGTCTGTGTCGGTATTGGCCGATGCATTGTATTCGGTGTAGGTATCATCCATACACCCCGCAACCACATCAATACAAGTACCATCATCTTTGGTGGCATCAGCATTGTAATTGAATGCCAAACCATCCGTACATCCCTCAATAAAGGTACATGTTTCGTTATCTATATCAAGCTGAAGAGCAATTGTTTCATTGTAGGAGTCATTGTTGCTATCAGCCATTGGGAAATAGTTTTCTGCAATCGGGTCCGTACATACTTTGTTAGAATTTCTTCTTCTGAATGAATATTCACAAGGATCTCCAGAGTCAACTGCACTTTCCTGATTCACCGTAGCTTCTGGGTTGTAGTTGGTGATGAATGGGAAGTTGTAAATACAACCGTACACTACATCAATACAAACCCCAGCAACATTTGCTTCTGGATTGTAGTTGGATTTATCTTCATCCATACAACCTGCTATCTTAGCCGTACACGAACCATCGTTGGTGTTGGCTTCCGGAGTGTAATTATATGCCATTGGATTCATACAACCGCTTACCGTAGATTTACAAGAATTGTCCGGAGTATTGGCAAGAACTTGATAATTGATCGCCGCATCATCCATACATCCGAAAATAACTGGCAAACAGGAATTGTTATTAAAGTTGGCATCCGGATTGTAGTTAAAGGCCAAAGCATTCGTACAACCTACTACTTTGGTCAGACAAGACCCATCATCTTCATTCGCATTGGCATAATAGTTTAATGCTTCTGAATTGGTACAACCCAGTATTTTAGCAATACAACTTGCATCGTTAAAGTTCGCCGCTGCATTGTAGTTTAAGGCCAATGGGTTGGTACAACCTTCAACAACATCAATACAAGAACCATCGTCGGTATTTGCTACACTACTGAAGTTAAGCGAAGAATCATCCGTACATCCAAAAATTTTGGCAATACATGAAGCATCATTTACATTCGCTAAAGCATTGTAATTAAGCGATAACGGATTGGTACAACCCGCTACTTTGTTGATACATGAGCCGTCATCGGTGTTTGCAAAAAGATAGTAATTAAGAGCGGACTCATCCATACATCCATATATGAATGGAAGGCATGACCCGTCATTAAAATTGGCATTCGGGTTGTAATTCATTGCCGCGGCATTCATACAGCCTTCAACCAATGTAATACAAGAACCATCATCGGTGTTTGCTGAAGGGAAATAATTCAGTGCCTCTGGATTTGTACAGCCCTTAAGAACCGAAATACATGATCCGTCATTCATCGTTGCCGATGGATTGTAATTCTTTGCCAATGGATTCATACAACCTGCAACTTTAGCGACACATGAGCTGTTGTCCGTATTTGCATTTGGATTGTAATTTAAAGCCGTCTCATCCATACATCCACGAACAACGGCCACACAGGACCCATCATTCATCGTCGCTATCGGATCAAAATTAAAGGCCAATGAGTTGGTACAACCATAAATTAGGGAGATACATGTTGACGTACTGAACTCCGTGTTGGCATTTGGATTGTAATTAAATGCTGAAGGATCGGTACATCCAAGTACTTTTGATTCACAAGAACCGTCATTAATATTGGCTAGTGAATTGTAATTGAAAGCTACAGGATTGGTACAACCTTTCACTGCCGGCATACAAGAACCATCATCTGTATTTGCATTCGGATTGTAGTTGAAAGCTGATGCATCAGCACATCCAAATACTTCCCTTTGACAGGAACCGTCATTTACATTGGCATTGACATTATAGTTTACAGCATTAGGGTTGGTACAACCTCTCACTGTTTCGATACACATTCCGTTGTCTGAATTTGCATTTGGATTAAAATTAAAAGCAGTTTCAATGGTACAACCTTCAATTTTAAGAATACATGAACCGTCATTGATATTCGCTAGAGGATTATAATTGAATGCCATATCGCTCATACATCCTTCAATCTTTGGAATACATCCGCCATTGTCTTTGTTTGCATTTGGATTGTAATTGAAGGCTTCAAAGTCGATACAGCCATAAATTACAGCTTCACAAGATCCGTCGTTGCTGTTTGCTAAACTGTTGTAATTTATCGCATTTGGATCGGTACAACCCGTTACAAAAGGAATACAAGATCCGTCTGATGTATTGGCATTTGGATTGTAATTGAAAGAACTCAAATTGATACAACCGTATTTAAAAGGTTCACAAGAGCCATTGTTCACATTGGCCGTTGCATCATAGTTAAAAGCTTGAGACAATGTACATCCGAATATTTTATCAATACAAGAACCATCGCCCTTGTTTGCATTAGGATTGAAGTTAAATGCATCCGGTTGAATACATCCAAAAATTAAGAAATTTAAACAGGTCCCATTCTCAATGTTAGCATTCGGATTGAACTCAAGGAATAGAGGATTTGTACATCCATATAGACCCAACGTTTCACAGGAACCGTCGTCTTGAGTTGCATTGGGATTGAATTCCATGTAAGCAACATCAGTACATCCCTTAAAAACAAAAGTAAAACAGGTTCCATTTTCTTTGTTAGCATCTGCATTGTACTCTACAAAATTTTCATTGGTACATCCTTCAACAATCAAAGTAGAACAAGATGCATCATCTAGGGTCGCATTTATATCATATTCAACATAAGCCGGATCCATACAACCGTATGTACCATACTCACATGAACCGTCATCTAAAGTTGCATCAGAATTATAGTTATTTGCATTAACATTTGTACATCCTTCAACATCTCCTCCTGGTTCAGCACCACAAGTTGTTCCTCCATAGGAAGCACAATCATCTGGTGAGAAAAATTCATTGTAGGGTGCATAAGCGTCTATATACAAACAACCTTCAGTGTCTGGGATATCATCACACGAAGCATAGATACATACAGAATTTCCGTACGAATCTTGAGCCGACATCGTTGCATTTGAACTGTAGTTCGTAGCCTTTGAATCCATACAACCTGGCACATCCACGGTAGGTGAACCTGTAGTTGATACCGAAACATTGTTTAAGGTTATAGCAACATCTTTAGTGACTACATAAAGTAGGAAAGAACTAAACGTATTTAAACCTTGAGATGGTAAATCTACAGTAAAGCTCGCTGAGCCATCAACAAATACTGATTCTGTATTGAAACTAGGCTCTGTATCTGGGTGTGGATTCTTCTCAAATCTGAAATAAATTTCTGCAGGATCATCAGAGATTGCATCAAAAGAAATCGACCCTCCACCTTGGAACATTAACGGGTAAAGACTTAAATCCTCATTTGCAAAACCTCCCCAGGATTCTGAACCTGATGGACTTGTATAAACATTCCCTTGGGCATAAGTCCCTCCAAATGCGCCAGAGAAAACAACCCCATTCACTCCTATTACGGGTTCCACACAAGCAGTTCCTCCGTAAGAAGCACAATCACTTGGCGAAAAGAATTCATTGTAAGGTGCATAAGCATTAACGTAGATACAACCTTCTGCATCCGGGATATCATCACAGGATGCATAAACACACACCGAATTTCCGTATTGATCTTGACCGGGTACTGTAGCCGCTGAATCGTAATTAGTCGCAGCAGCATCGCTACAACCGAGTACTTCCTGTATTGACGGATCACATATCGGCTCAAAAACACCGGATTCAATAAGTTGAATTCCATTGGTCGAATATATGTACTCCTCACTCAAGCCCATAACAAGACCATCATTCAATTGATACCCAATGTATATGGTATCTCCCTCTGCAAAACCGTCAATTTCGTCGGATGTCTCGTCATTACCCATCGCGGCGATGGAAATTTGTGAACCTGTCCAAACTGTAGAACCGAAACATACAGGGTTTTCTCCAGACTCATCTACTGCAAAAACACCGATTTGTGTTCCTGAAGCCAAATCAACACTTGATACAAAAGAACTCGTGAACAAAATCGTCATGTTAGAGCCTGTATTCACAAAGCTAAAATCTAATATGGGACACTCCTCTTGCTCATAAACTTCACAAGAGCCATCGTCTTGCGTCGCATTGGGATCGAAATTATCTGAAACGTCATCGGTACATCCGAATACGTCGTATTGACAGGAATCATCCTCTAGATTCGCTTCAGCATTGTAATTTGTTGCGGTAGGATCTGTACATCCCAAAGATGTATTATCTGAATATGCATCACAAGCAGGTCCAAAAGTCCCTGATACAATGTATTCAATATTGTTAGTCGTGTAAAAATAATCCGAATCCAATGCCATGATGACACCATCACTCAACTGATAACCGATGCGCATCGTATCCCCTTGTGCAAACCCATCAATCACATCAGATGTTTCATCATTCCCCATCGCGGCAATAGAAATTTGTGAGCCTGTCCAAACTGTAGAACCGAAACATACAGGGTTTTCTCCAGACTCATCTACTGCAAAAACACCGATTTGTGTTCCTGAAGCCAAATCAACACTTGATACAAAAGAACTCGTGAACAAAATCGTCATGTTAGAGCCTGTATTCACAAAGCTAAAATCTAATATGGGACACTCCTCTTGCTCATAAACTTCACAAGAGCCATCGTCTTGCGTCGCATTGGGATCGAAATTATCTGAAACGTCATCGGTACATCCGAATACGTCGTATTGACAGGAATCATCCTCTAGATTCGCTTCAGTATTGTAATTTACTGCCGTTTCATCCGTACATCCTTCAACAAACACCGTACAAGCGTTGTTTGCAAAACCCGGACTCGGCGTTGCCGAACATTCGGTTCCATCAGCGGTAAAATTGGTGGCACCTAAATCTCCATCTAAAGATGCTACGACCAAATAGTTTCCTTGGTCATCTCCCAAGTAAAGGCTGTCGCCGCCGCCGCCAATACCAGAACCAAAGCTTCCTTCGGCATCTTCTTCTCCAACCCAGTATGCTCCTGGAGCAATAACCACATCACCAAAGGTGAGGTCGTCAAAAGGTTGCTCATCGTCTAGCATGAAACCAAGCAATGTACATTCCTCATCGCCAGAGTTGTAAATTTCGATATAATCTTCAGGATCTCCTTTTCCGTGTGCTTCTGTAATGTATACAGTTCCTAAAACACATGCAGGAACCACAGCTACATATTCACAAGAATCATCCTCTAGATTCGCTTCTGAATTGTAATTACTCGCTGTAGGGTCTGTACAACCTTCGATAAACACCGTACAAGCGTTGTTTACAAGGCCCGGACTCGGCGTTGCCGAACATCCCGTTCCATCAGCGGTAAAGCTTGTTCCACCTAAGTCGCCATCTAGGGATGCAACCACCAGAACGTTTCCTTGAGTATCTCCCAAGTAAAGGCTGTCGCCTCCGCCGCCAATACCAGAACCAAAGCTTCCTTCGGCATCTTCTTCTCCAACCCAGTATGCTCCTGGAGCAATGACGACATCACCAAAAGTGAGGTCTCCAAACGGTTGTTCGTCGTCAAGCATGAAACCAAGCAATGTACATTCCTCATCGCCTGAGTTGTA